>ERZ1740060.294-NODE-294-length-36084-cov-11.744178_pt1 | contig 36084 bp, 31 predicted proteins | sample MGYA00581743_ERZ1740060 | MGnify/ENA primary metagenome ERZ1740060 (study PRJEB43018, sample SAMN04849235) | marine metagenome | isolation source: floating plastic debris | place: Pacific Ocean | collected 2008-08-27 | study: EMG produced TPA metagenomics...
TTGAACACTTGAACACTTGAACACTTGAACACTTGAACACTTGAACACTTGAACATTATTACATGACGGCCTAAATACCTGAACACATGAGTACCCAAACACCTGAACACAACCATCACACTATTAAGATAGGAATCATCAACGTTTCTGACCGAGCCAGTCAGGGCATTTACGAAGATATTCCCGGCAAAGCTATTGTTGAAACCCTGGGTGAATACTTGACCTCTTCTTGGGAAAAAGTATACGCGGTCATGCCCGATGAGCAAGATCAACTGGAAGCTACCATGAAAAAAATGGCTGATGACGACGGTTGCTGCCTGATTGTTACTTCAGGTGGTACTGGCCCAGCACACCGCGATGTTACCCCCGAAGCTACGGAAGCGGTCTGCCATAAGATGATGCCAGGTTTTGGTGAACTGATGCGACAAACGAGCTTGAAATATGTCCCCACGGCTATTTTGTCGCGGCAAACGGCTGGTATTCGCAACCAAACCTTAATTATCAATTTGCCTGGTAAGCCTCGAGCTATTCGACAGTGTCTAGATGCTGTGTTTCCTGCTGTGCCCTACTGCATCGATCTCATTGGTGGACCATTTCTAGAATGTGACGAAGCAGTCATCAAACCGTTTCGGCCGAAAAGTACTTGAGGTACCACAATGAGAGTTACCATTTTTTAGTTATTTCTTATAGGAACTACTATGAAATACCCCCTAACCTTTGCCTCTTTACTAATAGTTGTCTCAGGCACATTAGCTCAAACAGTATCCAGATCAGGTACTCCCTACGACTCTTTGCGTACTGTATTGGAAGAAATACACGATCAGGACCAAGTAATTCGGGAAGAACTAGTAAAGTATATGCAGCAGGGTGACTCGATTGTGCCTTCCTTAATTACTCAAATGAATACTACTGATTCTGTGAATCAAATTCGGGTTAATCAAATAATCTCTAGCTACGGTTGGCTACCACAGAGTAAAATCGGTGATAAGGCCGCCGAGGCGCTATTTCTTGTCATCCAACATTCTGGTCTAGAAACTATGCAGGGTTATTTACCCCTTCTGAAGAAAGCGGTAGAAACAGGAGAAGCTAATGCAACTTCAGCAGCACTTATGGAAGATCGGATTCTCATGTACGAGGGAAAGAAGCAATTGTATGGTACCCAGGCTAGTAGTCGACCAAAAGAAGACGGGGAGCCGTCCCACGGTAGTACTGAGTATTTCATCTGGCCCATTGAAGAGCCAGAAAAGGTAAATCAGAGAAGAGCTGAGATTGGTTTTGATCTAACCGTAGAGGAAAATGCCGCTCGGATGAACGCAATCTACGATCCTAATGAAGAACTACCACAGTAAATAGTTGGTATGCAACTAAATAAAGTAATTCTACGACTAACCAAATTTTTATCTCGCTACGGAAGATATTATTTCCTAGGATCACTACTGTTGGCTATTTCTTGCCTTCCAGTATGGCAATCGCAGGAGGAGGTTTCTGCTGAATTAGTATCCCAGTATAATCCCTACGAGCAGCAGTTTATTGAAGCATTAGAAGATACTTTGCAGTATTTGATTGATGACAGCCGAGTGCCAGGCGTAGGTATTGCGGTGGTAAAAGATAGTACTCCACTTTTAGTGAAGGGCTACGGAATTCGTAGTGTCAAGCAACCTGATTCGGTAGATATTCACACTGTATTTCGGCTAGCTTCGGTTTCTAAAGGATTTGCCTCCGGATTAGCAGCAACCTTGGTGCGGGATACTTTGCTACACTGGAACGATCCCGTAGTACAATACTTGCCTTCATTTGCTCTCGTTTCTCCGGAGCAAACCCAAGCGGTTACTGTAAAACACGTTTTGTCCCACACTACCGGACTGCCCTATCATGCTTACACCAATTTGGTAGAAGCTAATAAAGAGCGAGACGATATGATTGCGTTACTTTCGGAAATTGACCTGATTGGGGAAGCGGGGCGGTGGTATAGCTACCAGAACGTAGCCTACTGCATTATTGAGCCAGTGGCAGAAGTAGCCGCTATAGAAACAGCCAAGGTTGAGTCGTTTCAAACTTTGATGGAAAACCGCATTTTTAAGCCGCTACAAATGAACGATGCCTCAGTATGGTACAATGATATGATGGAAGTTGATAATAAAGCCGTACCGCATCTTCCCTCCCGTAGAGGTTGGTATACAACTCCCATCTCAAAAAACTACTACAATGTGCCTTCTGCTGGGGGCGTAAACGCGAGCCCACTAGATATGGCTCAATGGCTGATGGCGTTGCTAGGCAACCGACCTGACGTACTACCCACCGAAGTGCTGGATAGTTTATTTTCCCCCCAAATAAAAACACCCATCGAGAACCGCTATTTTAGTCGGTGGAAGCAGCTAGAAGGAGCGTATTACGGGCTTGGTTGGCGCATTGTTCATCAGGCGGGAGATACCATTGCCTTTCACGGTGGCTATGCCAACGGTTATCGTACAGCCATAGCATTAGATCGGAACAAGAAAATTGGCATTTGTATTCTAGCCAATGGATCATCTAGCCTGGTTAGCCGAGTAGTGCCTATCTTTCTAGATTTATACCGAAAGTATGAAGATGATATTAAAGCCTGGGAGGTTCAAGTGAACGAAGAGGTAGCTGATTAGAAGCGTTCTCTGAAATACTATCTACTTACTCTCTATCGTAAAACTGATCACTGTTATCTTTTGGAATATATTCTCCAGATAACATCCTTTTGATTCGTACAACACGCAAACGGTTGGCTTCTGGTTTATTAATATAGTGAAAGGCGTTAGGAGCGCGGATCATAGCTATTAACGAGAGATATTCCTCCCAATTAAGTTCTGTAAACTTCCTCTGGAAGTAGTGATGAGCTGCTTGTTCAAATCCATAGATGGAGCCATTATCTCCCTGACCTAAATAGGCATTATTAACGAAGAGTTTCAGAATAGTGTCTTTGGGAGTTAGCGCATCAAAGGCGTAGCGGGCAATTAAGGTTTGTTTAATTTTGGCGATACCTGGCTTAAAATCGTCGAAATAATACAATTTCACTAATCCTTGGCTAAGAGAGGTCTTTCCTGTTCCTGGGGTTTCAAAATCGTACCCCTTGTGATGGTAGAAATTTGGATCCTGCACTTTCAGTAAAGCGTCCAACTGCTGATCAGTAAGGTCAGGTAGCTCAAGTTTCATTCGGTCTGAGCGCAAAATATTATTTACCAGATCAGGAGTCTCTCTTTTGGCATTGATAACCACAGCAAGGTAATAGATGGTGATGCTAGCTATCAGTATAATGACTAATAGAAATCCTATTCTAAGTCTGTGTTTCAAGCTGCCTTAGTTATCCAACAAGCTCGAGTCCGAATCGTACACTTGTACTTTCTCCCAAAGATGCGCGCAATCATCAACAAACTTAAGGTGGATTGGGTGTAATTGATAGGTATTCTGATCTTCTAGGCTAGCAAACGTAAGCATCAAGTGATACGAGTAAGTGTTGTCAATCACCGAGCGGTCAGTAGGTGCGGGTTTACCCAAATGAGCATCTTGCACCGTGGGTACGTCAAAAAGAGTGCGAATACCAGTAACCAAAGCTTTGGCATCTTCAGTACTGGCTGGGTTCTTTAGCCAGAAAAATACATTGTGAACGAATCGGTTTTGCATAGTAGTGTGAATATGTGTATCAGTAGATGAATCCAAAGATACTGCTTTCGATGTATCAAGTGCTATAAGTTTATGTTCTAACAACTCCGGTAAGCTTCCAGTTAACATAAAAGTGCATTAACTTAATATTTTGTAATTTGCGGCATAAAAAGAATTTTATTTTGAGTCTGGGCTAATTAACATGTCCTCCGATTCTCTCAGAGATGATAAGTCAGTAAACTATCGCATTTAGAAAATCATTTTCTATATTTCAATTCATTACCTAACCTAGTACCTATGAACCGCTTTCACCAGCCGACTTTCAAACACTTTACACTTTTTATTTCAGCTGTGCTTTTTCTGTTTCAGCTAGAGGTCACGGCTCAGAAAAAAATGTCGAGTAAGCAAATTGAAAAGCTTAAAGAAGAAGCAGTAGCAGCAGTAGAAAAAAACAGTAAGCTCACCCAGGTAATGGTGGATAAAATATTTAGCTTCAGTGAGTTAGGCTTTCAGGAAGTTGAGACCTCTAAGTATATTACAGGTATTTTAGAAGAAAACGGTTTTACCATAGAACGGGGAATATCAGGGGTGCCTACTGCCTGGATAGCCACCTGGGGTTCCGGTAAACCCGTCATTGCCATCGGTAGTGATCTGGACTGTATTCCTAAAGCCTCACAGAAGCCCGGCGTAGCTTACCATGATCCTATTATTGAAGGTGCCCCAGGTCACGGCGAAGGGCATAATTCTGGTCAGGCAGTGAATGTGACTGCGGTACTGGCTGTGAAGGAAATTATGGAAAGGGAGGGGGTTTCGGGTACATTGATGCTCTGGCCAGGAGTAGCTGAAGAACAGGTGGCAACAAAAGCATTCTTTGTGCGTGATGGCTACTTTGATGATGTAGACGCCTGTATCTTTACCCATGTTGGCAACAACTTACAAACCTCCTACGGTAGTCCCCGAGGTAATGGAATGATTTCGGTAGAGTTTACTTTTGAGGGTGAAGCAGCCCACGGGGCAGGATCGCCTTGGCGAGGGAGAAGTTCGTTAGATGCCGTTGAGTTGATGAACGTAGGCTGGAACTTCCGTCGGGAGCATCTGCAACCCACTCAACGCTCGCACTACGTAATTACTGATGGTGGCGATCAACCTAACGTAGTCCCCGCCAAAGCGTCCGTTTGGTACTACCTCCGGGATCGGACTTACGCTGATATTAAGAAGATGTACGACATCGCCATCAATATTGCTAAGGGAGCAGCACTGATGACCGATACCGAGATGAGCTACCGTTATTTAGGAAGTGCCTGGCCTGGGCATTTCAATAAAGTAATTGCCGAAACGGCTCACAAAAATATTGAGAAAGTTGGGTTACCCGAATGGTCGGAAAAAGACCAAACCCTGGCAAAAGCAGTGCAAGAAGAAGTTGGCTCTGATCCCGAAGGGCTAGCTACCGAACTTAAGGAGCTGGGGCTACCCGTAAAGTTCTCACTGGGTGGGGGTTCTGACGATATTGCGGATATATCCTGGGCAGTGCCCACCATCGTTTTGCGCTTTCCTTCCAACATGCCCGGTCTACAGGGGCATCATTGGTCTAACGCAATTACCATGGCTACTCCTATTGCTCATAAGGGAGCTACTGCCGGAGCTAAAGCCGAGGCTATGACACTCCTCGATCTGTTTCTCAAACCCGAACTGATTGAGCAGGCCTGGGATTACTACAAAAATGAACAGACCAAAAATGTCGAGTACGAACCTCTACTCAACCCGGACGATAAACCCGCTATTGAACTCAATACCGAGATTATGACCACTTTTCGGCCTGAACTGGAGCAATACTATTTTGACGAAACCAAGTACGATACTTATTTAGAGCAATTGGGAATCACCTATCCTACGCTTAGAAATGAATCGGCTTCTACAGATTTGGATGGGGAGGAAGAGTAATTGAGATGTCGTATTCAAGCGGTCTCATTGATATTCATTAAAAAGCAAGTACATGAAAGCAGTTATCTGGGTCTGGATATTAGGATCTATTTCTTCGGTATCAGCTTACGCTCAAGAAGATAGTCCCAAATACTCTGATGATAATATCTGGAACACGCTGTCCAAGGTAATTTACAGGAGTACGGAAGATGAATTCGGTATGATTAATCTCCCTATCTTTTCTAGTGAGATAGAGGAGTTGGAAGGTACTGAGATCACCGTTCCCGGCTACATCATTCCAGCAGGTGGATTAGAGGCAATGTTTGAGCCTGACCACTTTGTACTATCTTCATTACCCCTGGCAGCCTGCTTTTTCTGTGGCGTAGGTGGCCCCGAAACAGTAGTTGAAGTTTATCTGAAGGAACCTATAGAATATACCGACACACCTATCAAGATAAAAGGTAAACTGACACTGAATGCTCATGACACTTACCAGCTCATGTACATACTAGAAGATGCCACGCTAGTGGAGGAGGTAAATTAAATGAGGTTAGCAAATGTTCTATATTGCTTTAGCTGGGCAACTTGAGAAATTTTCGTTACTATAATTTCAACTCAAGTTGCTCAATCAGAACAGATGCAAGGTTCATCACCTTTTTCCATTCTTCATCATTTAGAATAGCAGGTATATCTTCAAGTTCTCCCATAGAATCTAATATTTTGTTAATATCCGAATCAAACTTAACTAAAAGATTAAATTCTGATTCAGCCCATATTTCTGAAAACCATTTATAGTCAGGCGAAAAAAGACTATCCCATTGGCAAACCAATTCGTTGGGGATATGAACAAAAGGAACTGCCTTTTTATAGCTTAACTGAGAGTCCTTTGAGGATATCGTAGTTAAAAAATTAACTATACCATTCTTCCTATTTTTCTGCAATTCATCCATTATAGCTGCTCAAAATTCTTTTAAATGAAGTATGTGTTTAGAAAGATGGGTATGTATGTATGCATTACATAAAAGGAATAAATGGAAATGCTTCGCCCTGCCTGAAATGAGAACGGTCGGCGGGTAGCTCCAAAAAACCGTTGCAGTGGAGTAAATTAGCAAAATCGCCGGAGCCATGTCCCTGAATGGGCTTCGCTAGAAATTGACCATCTTCACTAGGGTGCGCCATCACGGTTAAAAAATACATCAGTTCTGGTTCAAACTTTACATTATCGCTTAGTGTAGCCCATCGTGTAGCAGTTGCTTTTGCCCCCAAACTTCTCTCTAGCCAAGGCTGTACGTAGCGATGAAAGCACATAAACGTAGAAACTGGATTCCCCGGCAGAGCAAACACTGCATTCTGGTTATCTTTTATCCCGAACCAGAAAGGTTTACCCGGTCGCTGCTTTACCCGATGGAATAACTTTTTCACTCCTAACTGCTCCAGAGCAACGGGCACGTAGTCGCGCTTACCCTTAGAAACTCCACCACTCAAGATAACTACCGGATGATTTTCTAGTACCTCAGCTAATCCAGTAGTCGTCTTTTCTAGAGAGTCCGGTAGATGATAAAATCGGGCGGTTGCTCCAACAGCAGAAAGAGCTGCTTTCAGAGCATAATTGTTAGACTGTCGAATTTGATAAGGTTCAGGTTGCTCACTTACCGGCACTAGCTCATCGCCCGTAGAAACAATGGCTACTTCAGGGAGCTGCGTAACCGTTAGCGTTTCTTTGCCAACTGAAGCCGCTACGGCAATCTCAGCCGCACCTAACCAGGTTCCTACGCTCAGTAACTCTTCCCCCTGAGAACGATCGTAACCCTGCGGGTGAACGTTCTTTCCCTTTTTCTCAGGGGCTGTTTTTAGTATGGCTATTTTTTTGCCATTCTCTTCCCGAATATCAACCTCTTCATAAGGAGATACAGTATCAGCTCCAGACGGAAGCACTGCCCCAGTCATAACTTCCAGACAGTTATTGTGCTGAATAAGCGTTTTGGAAGGCTCACCCGCTAGTTGCATTCCCTCTATCACCATTTCCGGATTTTCTCCAGAAACTTGGTCTATACTATACGCAACCCCATCCATCGTTACCCGATTAAACGGGGGAAAGTCACGATCGGCTACAACTGATTCTTGTAAAATGCGACCTCGCGCTTGGTTTAACCCTACTATTTCGTTAGCAAAACGGAGCAGGTGACTATTGATTATTTGAGTAGCTTCTTGGGGAGTAATCATAGCTTTATGTTTATTGGAGCATGTTACAAAAGACTCCACAATAAAAAAAGGTACCCTAAAGCACCTTCTTACTCAAATTACGCCTCTATATCGTATTAGGCTAGGTTTAGTGACATATAAATCTATGTCATAGAATCTCTAGCATCGCCCAAGACTAGCTCTGATTCGTCGAGATCTGCGATCTAGTTAAGACCATAATTGTAACGAATTCCAATAGATACTGCACTGAAGTTTAATTGGAAACTAGCACTTGGTCTATAATCGAGAGCAGAAAAATTATCTCGATCTAGATTGGCAGCACCGCCACCCAGATCACCATCAGTAGAAATACTGGCATTGGTTAAATAGCTAACGTATGGACCAATGTGAATATCCGCAGCTTCTCTCAGACGAAAAGTGGCCGATACAGATACGTCTACATAATTTAGGTTAAATTTATACTCACTCTCTAAATCAACTGGATCTGTATCGTAGCCAGTTGCTCCCTTGGTAGAATATAATACCTCAGGCTAGATTACAAAAAACTTACTAACAGGCAACTAGGTAAATACCCCCACGTGAAAACCAGGGCGGATATTCTCATCTGAAACATTGCCAATAGATAGATTACTCACATTCAATCCACCTTTAATCCCGGTACGAACCTTCTATGCCATTACACTAATTGGAATCACTAATACACTAAGTAGTAGGGCAATAATTCCTGCTATTACCTTATAGCCATATTTCAGTTTCATAAGTCTAAAAAATTTTTGTAAGACATTTTTACCTGATTAAAATGAGAGATCCATGCCATATTATTTTCTAAGACGGTAATTCCAGCTTTAGCCAATCTGAAGCCACTATCTACGTTATTTTCTTAATCAACCGTTCATCCAGAAGTGTGGAAAATTTTGCATAAAGTGTAGAAGTTACTGAAGAAAATATATTGTATCATGCCTTGCTTTTAGCTGACGTAACGCTCAACCTGAAAATAAAAAGCTGTTTTTCTAAATGGTATCACTTTTGCCCTGCATCCGGCATTTACCAAATGAGAAATAAGAATAACTATGAGAAATTTAATAAGTAAACTATCGCATACACTAACTCAGTGGATACTGATTGTGGGTATATTGGTTAATGTTCAATTTTTAAGTGGTTGTGCTTCTACTAATAATACTACTAAAGGTGGGGCAATTGGTGTCGGAGCCGGAGGAGCAGCCGGAGCCATTATTGGTAAGGCCTCCGGAAACACTGCAGTTGGAGCCATCATCGGAGCAGCTGTGGGCGGTGCCACTGGTGCCCTAATTGGTCGTCAAATGGATAAGCAAGCCGAAGAGCTAGAGCGTGACCTAGAAGGAGCTACTGTAGAACGGGTAGGTGAAGGCATTAAGATAACTTTTGATTCTGGCCTACTGTTCGATATTGACTCGGATGAGCTGCATGCAACTACAAAAGAGGATCTATCAGAAATGGCGGAGATACTCAAAAAGTACGATGATACTAACATTCTAATTGAAGGGCATACCGATGCCACTGGTTCTAATGACTACAATCAAAATCTATCGGAAGAGCGAGCGGCTTCAGTAGCAGGCTATCTACAAACGATTGGAGTAAACAGCGACCGATTAATTACTGAAGGGTACGGTGAGGAACAACCCATCGCTGAGAACGATACTGAGGCTGGAAGACAGCGAAACCGGCGGGTAGAAGTAGCTATCTACGCTAACGAAAAAATGGTGAAAGCCGCTGAGCGGGGCAACTTAGAAGTAGACGGATAGTAAAATCTTTAAGGAGATACACGAAAGCTTGGGTAACCGGGCTTTTTTTATGCCCAAAAGCAAGACATTGTAGGACATGGAATAGTTTTGTAGTATGCAACGTATGAATCAACCAAGCTATTGAATTAGTAAAATATAACTTAGGTTAACACCTAATATGAAAAGTCATGAGTGAAAATAAACTCTCGCACGTAGATGATCAGAATAACCCTACTATGGTAGATGTCAGCCAAAAGCTAATTACAAAGCGTACTGCTACAGCTCGAAGCATTATTGGCCTAGATCAATCTCTTTGGCAGCAACTAGGCCTGGACAGTTCAACCAAAAATGACATCTATACTAAAAAAGGTCCGGTATTTCAGACGGCAATTATTGCTGGAACCATGGCCGTGAAGAAAACAAGTGAACTCATTCCTTTTTGCCACCCACTAGCCATTGAAAAGTGTAATATTCAGATTCAACCAGCTGAAAATTACGAAATACAGATTGAATGCACCGTAGCCGTACGTGGTAAAACTGGAGTGGAGATGGAAGCCTTAACTGGGGCTAGTGTAGCAGCCCTTACCATTTATGATATGTGTAAGGCATTATCTCACGCTATTGTCATCAAAAACACCTCTCTTCTTAGTAAGACTGGGGGTAAAAGTGACTTTAATGCTGATTGAACATAAATTTCTTGCAAAGAATAGGAAAAGCCTTTATTATTGGAGCAGTAACTTACAATAAGGTAAAATACAAAACAATCTACACCCTTTTTAGTGTTATTTTTAAAAATAGAATACCTCATAAGAAGTATTAAGAAACATTTTACACTTAAAAGTATTTTTACGGTAAGTTATTATATTTAGCATACTCACTTAAACTATCAACTACTGTATGATGACGTGTTGGCTTATTGACGACAATGAGATCGATCTGCTTATTACCCGCAAGCTGCTACAGATTTGGGAACCTTCTCTGTCTATTCAGGAATTCACTAATGGAAGGAAGGTGCTTAATCAGCTAAGCTCACCAGAAAGTGAACCTCCTCATTTTATTTTCCTGGACTTATTCATGCCTGAATTTAGCGGCTGGGAATTTTTAGATGAGTATCAGCATCTTGAGAAAAGCTTTACCCAAATTTATGTACTTTCTTCTTCGGTTGACCGGATCGATATTGACCGGGCTCGAAGCTATGAGGCTGTAAAAGGGTACATCTCTAAGCCAGTGACTCAGGAAAGCATCCGGCGAGCGATAGCTAATTATCACCAACAGCTCGTTGAGAGCTAGAAGGGCAACGATTCTATCAGCTCTCGGTTAAGTTGCCGAAACCTTTCTGTAATCTTAGGTAGGATCCTATCCTGAGAATCGGTTGCTATCTCTCGACCATCAATTTCTTTCACGATGGTCAGTTCGCCCATGGTACCCGTTGCAAAAACTTCATCAGCGGTATAAAACTCGGTGAGCGATAGATTTTTCTCTTGAACTGGAGTTTTCAATTGCTTAGCAATTTCTAGCACTAAGCCTCGGGTAATGCCTGGCAAACAAGCATCAGCGTGAGGGGTAAATAGTCTCCCGCCCTTTGTCATAAATAAGTTAGTATCATTCAGTTCTGCCACAAAACCGTAGGCATCCAACATTACAGCCGCATCCACTCCCGCTACATTCGCCTGAATTTTTGCCAGAATGTTATTCAACAGGTTATTGTGATGAATTTTAGAATCCAGATGCAGAGGAGAGTTGCGGGCAATGCTAGAAGTAATAACCCGAATTCCCTGGTCATTATCGTACACCGGAGGTTTCCATTCGGCTAATACAATCAAGCAGCAACCTACCTGATTGAGTCGGGGATCCATACCCGAAGTGATTTTTTCACCCCGGGTCAACGTTAGCCGAATATGCGTATCACTTCGCATATCGTTAGCTTCTAGTGTTTGAAAGATTGCTTGCTTGACAAACTCCTTCGTCGGAATTTGGGCAAAGCGAAGGGCTTTAGCTGAATCAATCAACCGTTGCAAATGCCGATCGAGGCAAAATATTCCACCTTCGTATACTCTTAGTCCTTCCCAAACGGCATCCCCGCCCTGTACCGAGCTGTCAAAAACTGATACTTTAGCATCAGCCCGAGAATAAAGACCATCACCAACGTATATTTTAATATTCTCGTTACGAGGGTTATATTGTTGTAGCATGTCAGGCTCGGATAGCGTTTTCGTATAGTTTATTATAAAATGGTAATGTCGCTTCGTACAGTTCTTCTAAATGCGGAGGTAACGGTCGATCACTAGTAGGTTGCCGAGAAAAGCCCGTGGACTGATGAACGTTACGATACCAGTATCTGGCCCAGATACCGTCTTCAGGTCGTGGTTTCGGTTCCCACGAGAGCATCTGCTCCTCAAAGGGAATGTCCAGCACTTTACACAATTTTTGTAGTACCCCGGGTGGGTCTTTCAATAGCTCACCTGAATCCAACACTACTGCTGGTAAACTCAATTCTTGTAAAAATTGGTAAAATTTATACTGCTGATAGCAACCAATATCGTCCATAGTTGGCGTTTTCATCTGCTGGGCAATAGAGCTAATTAGTTGTTTAGGGTTGCGAACGAGAAAAAGATTCGTAAGCTTAATGATGAATCGGTGATCTAGCTCTACAAAATGGTGCGCCATATTTTTGATAAATAATACTGAGCGGTCATAGTCGCCAAATATCACTTCATCTAAAATAGCTTGGGCGTTAGTTTCCATACTAGAAAGTATCTGCTCTTTCCCCGGATGATCTACTTCGGGTCGCTGGATCAGATAGTAGCCATAGAAAGGCTCGTCAACCACCCGAGTATCCGACCGCTGAGCGAAGGAATACATCAAAGCAGTAGACAAATTGCGAGGATTGGAAATTAGATGAATTCGTTTCATATTAGGTTAGGGATGGGCAGATACCCACACTTCGCCATCATTGAAAACTTCTTTCTTCCAAATCGGCACTGTTTGCTTTAGAGTATCAATTGTAAACTTACAAGCTTCAAACGCAGCTTGACGATGGGGAGTAGCCACGGCAATAATCACTGCAATATCACCCACGTACAGTGTTCCTTTCCGATGATATATCGCGATTTTTTCCACAGGCCACTGCTTACAGGCCTGAACCGCTAACTTTTCCATTTCCTTTATCGCCATCAGGTCATAGGCTTCAAAGTCTAACTGCTCAACCGTTCGCTGCTGGGTATTATTACGCACCGTACCAATAAAAACGTCCACTGCTCCTGCCCCGTCAGACTGTACTAAACCTAGTACCTTATCAATCTGGAGCGGCTCATCGGTCAGTAGAATAGATATTTTTTGGTTCGAGTTCATAGGCTTGGTTTATCGGAGACCGAAAACCGAAGTCCAGACTCCAATATAGTGTTGGTTAATACATTTTCCGGTCTCCCGTCCCGGCGGGGAACCGCTCCATTCTCTGGCTTCTGTACATCATCCTCCACTTACGGGAGGTATTAGGGCAATTTCGTCGCTTTCGTGTAGTGTTTGATCCTTCTGACCGTATTCGTTATTAACGGCAATCATTACCGAATTTAAGTCGTGCAGCTTGGGGTAGCTTTTCTTCAAATGCTCTACCAAATCGGGTACAGTTGCCCCTTCGGGTAGTTCGTAACGAAGTTTCTGCTGCCCCACAATATCTTTCGTAATTCCGAAAAGCAAAATATTCAATTCCATGCTTGGCAAGATAGGTATTACAGTCGAAAGGGGGATGATGATAATGAAAAATTGATAAGTAATGATGAATGATAGATACAATTTACGGACATTATTCATAGGTCATTACTCATTTGAGCATTCTCTCCTTAAGAAAACCTTTGTACATTTGTTATGTTTCAAGGTAAAATCACACCCTATGCCTTTGTTCGATAATCATGGACGGTCTATCAATTACCTCCGCTTGGCTGTGACTGATCGCTGTAACTTGCGCTGCTTTTACTGTATGCCTGCTGAGGGGATCTCGTATGTGCCTAAAATGGAGCTACTGACTTACGAAGAGATGGAACGACTGGTGCGAATTCTGGCCGAAATGGGTATTAGCAAAGTGCGAATCACGGGAGGTGAGCCCTTCGTTCGTCGCGATTTAGTTGGTTTTCTCCATAAACTAGTGGGAATTCCGGGAATAGATGAGGTACATATTACAACCAACGGCGTACTCACCACTCCGTATGTTGCTGAACTCAAGGCAATGGGCATTACATCCGTCAACCTGAGTTTAGATACCTTTGACCGCCAGCGCTTTCAGGAAATTACCCGCCGCGATGAATTTGATCGGGTACTCGACTGTTTCCACGCTTTACTAGATCATAACATTCCGACTAAAATTAACGCAGTGGTAATGGAGGGGAGAAACACCCAGGATATTGTTCCCCTCACTGAACTCACTCGCCAATACCCAGTATCGGTACGGTTTATTGAAGAAATGCCCTTCAATGGTAAAGGCAGTCACTATCCGGTACTCGTCTGGACACACCGAAAAATCTTGGAGGTACTACAGCAGCACTACCCGACGATAGAAAAAATTCCTGATTCACCTACATCTACCTCTTACAACTACCAGATTCCGGGTCATCAAGGTACGGTGGGTATTATAGCGGCGTTTAGCCGGACATTCTGTGGTACCTGCAACCGCATTCGTCTCACCGCTCAGGGAACGCTAAAAACCTGCTTGTACGATCAGGGCGTTATGGATATCAAAAAAATCTTGCGAGAAGGTGCTTCAGATGATTTAATCCGCCAAGCATTTGCCCAGGCATTTCGTAATCGGGCTAAAGATGGATTTGAAGCTGAACAACAGTATCGACAACAATCGGTAAGCGAGTCCATGTCAACTATTGGTGGATAGGTTTTACTCATATTATTTGGTACTAAAATATTTCTATATTGTGTCAAAGTTGGCATACGAGTAACCTTATTTCGTACTTTGATATACGACTCGCTACCGTTCTATTTTCCAATAACGTTAATTTTTTCTAAGCTCATATTTGACATATATTAAGATTCTAGCCAAAAGATATCTTATTTTAGCATATTTTCTTACTTTAGTTATCTTATAGCTTGAAATAGAAAGAATAGTAATCAACTATTTTCCTTCGGCAGCCTAAAATATATTACATAATTATTATCTGAAGTTACTAACCATAAGTTTAGTACTTGTGAAAACTGCCTAGCCGATGTCGCTTACATTACTAAAATTGACCGGTAGAGTATTAGTCTGTCTGGTTTGGCTGATTGGTAAGGTTTGTGCCCAGGGAATACTTACTCCAATTCCCAAGCCTGATGTGTCCCAAGAAGACAATTCTCCTTTCGGTTACTATGAATATCTCCCTCCCGAATACCAGGATGAAAGCACTACAGATTATCCTTTAATTATCTATCTGCATGGACTGGGCGATAAAGGTAATGGTACCACGGAATTGGATAGTGTCTTGCGGAGTGGTGTAGCTCAGTTCCTTAACACTGGTAACGACCTTTCCTTTTTAGTGATGAGTCCTCAATCAAATATCGGCTGGTGGGATGATGATGGGGTTAATGCTTTTCTGGATTTTATTCTAGGCAATTATAGGGTAGATAGTCGCCGGGTTTATATCACAGGAATTAGTGCAGGAGGTATTGAGGTATTTTCGTATGCAGCCGCTTACCCCAACCGATTGGCGGCTATTGTACCTATTACTGGCAAAGCTAATAATATTGATGTATGCGACTTAAGAGAAGTTCCTACCTGGGCTTTTCATAATGAAGATGACCCCACCTTCAATCCGAAGTTCTCCATCGAGTCAGTGGCTGAATTAAATGAATGTCAACCTACACCATCCCCACTCGCAAAAGTTACTATCTATCCTTCAGGTGGACATGATGCCTGGACCAAAACATATGATGGTACGGGTATGGGTACCGAAGACCCATCTTACGATCCATTTAACGTAGACATATTTGACTGGATGCTCCAGTTTGCAAAAGATACCCTTATTGCTGAGTTTGATAATGATCAGATATTGTTCCCTCCAGAAAATGATATTCTTCTTGAGAACTATGCTGCCTCCCCCGATGGACAACATTCGTATTCTTGGACTCAGCTGTCCGGGCCTGATCTAAATGTAGAAGAACAGATGGAAGGTAACCTAAACTACCAAAATGTACCGACGGGGAACTATCGTTTTTCGCTTACTATTACTGATGATTTTGGCCATCAAGCCTCTGATACAATCACAGTAAATGTCCGTCCGCCTAATACTCCTCCCTTGGTTAATGCCGGGACAGATAAAGCCTTACTGTTACCTTTAGATAGTGTTACCTTTAGTGGAATGGTTTCTGATCCAGAGCAGGATTCTACCGTATTTGCGTGGTTACAAATAACAGATACTTCTACTATTGTATTACAGGAAAATAACGAACAACTTATCTTTCGCGATCTCTCAATAGGTACTTACACTTTCCAGTTAAGTGCTACTGACGAATATGATAGCACTAGTCAGGATGATGTTCAACTATTAGTTATCAATCCACCTACGCAGGTAATCAGTGACTTTCCCTATCAAAATAGTTTTGAGGAGATAAATGAAGAAAGTTGGCAAGGGTACGGCTCTAACAACTCCTGGGAGCAAGGTCAGCCGGCTGGTAGTGTAGTTAACGAAGCTTCGGACGAAAGTCAAGTTTGGGCTACGAACCTAACTGGAGATTATCAATCTAAGGAATCTTCGTTCTTACTAAGTCCGGTGTTTGATTTTAGTAATCTGAGTAATGATCCAACTATTCGCTATGATATTTGGGCGGATATTGCTCCTAATGATAGTATCTATTTGAGCATTACTTCTGACCAAGGGGCTACCTGGAAATCATTCCCTCTGGTTAATGAGAAGTCTAACGATGAGTGGACAAGCGTATCACACATTTTGGAGGGTACTGCTGGAAAGGAATCCGTGATATTCAGAATAGGGCTAGAATCAAATAATACTGAAGGTCATGAAGGGGTTGCCATTGATAATATGACCGTCTGTAGTGCTGGAAGTATAACCTCTCTTACTGATACAATGGTGGTGGAAGGCGAATCACTGGAGGTTCCTATCGAGTTAGACAATTCAGATATTACGGAAGTTACCTATCGGGCAACATCGAGTAATCAGGATATTTTACCAGATGAGAATATGACTATTTCAGAAGGTATTTTAAAAATTACATCACTCCCCCAGACAGAAGGCGAAACTGAGATCACTATATCTACTACGGATGTCTGTGTTAATTCAACAACTTTTACACTGAACGTAGCTCGAGTTACGGCACTAGATAAACCCGACCAATTATCCCAGGTACAGTTATACCCTAACCCGAGTACAGGTTACTACCAAATCGAGAGTGAAGACGCGATCCGGGAAGCACGGATATACAGCCCGACCGGACAACTTTTGGAGCGATACACTAAATCAGCTAATGCTAGACGAGAATTATCATTCGATATTTATAGTCAACCTAATGGGATTTACTATCTTCAGGTTGAAACAGATCGTAATGTATTAACTCGTAAAGTGATAAAATACTAAGTTAGTATTTCAGTTTCTTGTAAGGTGATTCAGCTTTATATATTTTAGATTGCATACTCTACATTCTAAAACAACCTGCGTCGCTAATGAAAAGAAGACTGTTTCTTCAGCTAGGAGCTACCACTAGCCTACTACCCCTTTCACCTACTTCACTTTTTTTTCGCACACCCTCTGGCGAGGAAGCCTCACTAATCGAGGCATTCGCTAATGGGAATGATATAAGTATCAAGAGCTTACTCGAACGACAGGAAAAAGATACCAAGCATCCAGAGTACGGAGCCATCACCAATAGCTACGGAACCCATAATCCGCAAAACACTAGTAGCTTTCTTCAGCGATTGAGCTGTGGGCTGGTATCTGAATATTCGGAGTTCTACCAAAGCGAATCATTATTTGAGCCTATGCTTCGGGCGAGTGAGTATTTGCTGCAAGCGCAGCACCCTGATGGTACTATTGATCTGCACACTACCAATTTTCACTCTACGCCCGATCTGGCATTTTCGGTAGAACCAATAAGTCTGGCTTATACATTACTTCGTGCCTACGCTTCTTCATCTACTCAAACAATTCAAGATAATTTACAGACGTACCTAGAAAATGCTGGACAGGCGCTTAGTGTCGGGGGTATCCACACTCCTAACCACCGCTGGGTAGTCTGTATGGCATTAGCTCGAGTGCATCATTTATTTCCTAACCCAGCTTATGAAGCCCGAATTAACGAGTGGCTCCGGGAGAAAATTGATATTGATGAAGACGGACAATATACTGAGCAGAGCACGCTAGTTTATAGCCCAATTGTTAATCGTTCGCTCATTACCGTAACTCGTTTTGCGAATAAGCCAGAATTACTTGATTCGGTGCGAAGAAATCTGGAGATGAGCTTATATTACATTCACGCCAATGGCGAGGGCGTAACCGAAGGCTCAGGTCGACAAGATAAATACCAGAAAGGAACGTTGCATCGCTACTATTATTCTTACCGTTACCTTGCACTGCACGACCAGAACCCTCGTTTTGCTGCGATGGCTCAGTTTCTAGAAAATCAGGATATTAACCTATTGAACTATAATTTAGCATACTTTCTGGAGGATACTGAATTAAACACTCCGCTACCCTTACCAAGCTCACTACCTACCAATTATACCAAGATATTTACCGGATCAGACTTAGTGCGGATTCGGCGAGGCGAACAAGATGCTACTATTTTGGCCAAAAACCCAGTGTTCTTCACCTTCTTCAATGGCGAAGCGGCACTGGAGGGGATTCGATTGGCCTCGGCCTTCTTCGGAAAAGGGCAGTTTGAAGGAGAGTCACTGGAGCAAGATGGCGATGAATTTGTCGTTCGCCAGTGGCTGGAAGGTCCGTACTACCAACCATTTTCAGAAGAAGAACTAAAAACCAATGACGGTGATTGGGAAAAGCTCCCTCGCGACGAACGTCCACAGAGTGAAGTCCAGAAATTGCTTACCGAAGTGCGAATTCGCGAAAAGGGTAAAGGCTTTCAGATTGATATTAGTGTTCTGGGTACCGACCGCGTACCCGTAGCGCTGGAATTGGCTTTTCGCTCCGGCGGAACGTTGGAAAAAGTACAGTCAGTAGAAAACATCCCGGAGGCTTACTTACTGAAAGATGGCTTCGGCACATTCCAAAGTGGAAAGCAGAAAATACGTTTTGGTCCCGGGCGAGCCGAACATCAGTGGACGCAGCTTCGGGGAGCGTTGGATAAATTAGATGCCCAGAGTGTGTACTTGACGGGCTTTACCCCTTTTGAGCATCAGCTTACGATAGAGTAAAACTATTGCTCCTCTTCTTCGCTCGTAGCGGCTACATCTACTGATTTACGGAAAGTTCCTGAGCCTACGTAGTTTTCCTCTCCTCGCCAGTCAGGCTTCCAGAATAATGTAGTTTGGTGTTGTCCGTCATTATCAAAATCACGCACTCCAACATTCACCCGAAAGCTTTCCCAGCTACCACTTTGTAATTCATTCAGATAAGAAATAGGAACTGCGAACTCCGCTACGTATCCTTCATCAGTTCGATTAGTAGCAGCTTGAGTGCCTTCCGGTAAACGATTGGCAAGAAATAGCTGACTACTATCAGCTTCCTCCAGTGGACTAATGCCCAGATACAGCACTTCGCGGAATATTCCCTCACCAGTTTCCAAAGCACTGATATTCTCTGGGCGGGCGTCAATCAGCACGCTGATCCCATCTTGATCAAAAGGATTTTTGCCAGGAGTAGTCTCTAGCTGATCGTCGGTTACTTCTGCCGCCACGTACAGGTACTCATCGTCGTAAGTGAGGTCAAATTGGAATGAAGCATCACCTTCGCCTTGGTGGGAGAACGGATCACTATCTACGTAGCCATTTTCAGCAACTGAATAGGTGAATGCTGACCATTCATCCAGCGAACCATCGAGTTGAATTGCTGATTCAACAGGCGAGATTACCGCCACTTTTTCGGGACGTAGCTGATAGGTAGATTCAAAAGATACCTCCGGTATGCCATCGCCTTGGTAAGCAATGGTGCTATGCAATACCAGAGGTGAAATACTATCCAGCGCAATTGGTTCGGTAGCTTGTAAGCCTAGTTTCACTACTTCCAATGAATTAGGGCTAATTTCGCGGGAGAGTACGCCGAAGCTAGTAATAAGTTTAGGATTTGCCTGTACTGTCAGGTCAATCTGCATGGGCACATCACTATTATTAGTTAGCTTCAGTTCAGTTTCGTAGGCTTCAAACGTGTTGTCTTGTACTAGTAGCGGCTCCACACTAACCGCTTGGGATTGCAACAGGGGTTGCATCAGTTGAGCGGTTTCTTCGGTAAATACCTCGTCGCTCCAGATACCATCCAGGGCTAAATTGGCAATAATCGGCCCTTCGTCGGTCATAGTAATCCAGGCTACGTGGTCAAACTCACCCAATTCAGGGCCTCGCAACGGACTACCTCCGCCGGTAGTTGCCAAGATGTAGTAGTTGCCATTGTTACGCTCGTATTTTACGTAGCGGTGCCGATGACCTACAAAGACTGAATGCTCCCGGTCGGTTAGTAGCTTTTCTACATCCGCCCAACGCTTGGGATCTTCTTCTTGATCCCACAGGGGTTGGTGCATAAATACCAGCGTCCACTTTACATCGGCATTTTCTTCCAAGGTTTGTTTGATGTACTCGTACTGTTCATCATCAATCGTTCCTCGCCCTGCTCCCCGTACATTATCTTCACTATTCAGGCATAAGAACAGTACATCGTTGTACTCAAAGTGATAATAGTCCTTACCAAAGCGTTCTTTCCATTCCTGCGCTAGCACCTCATTGGTATAATCGTGGTTACCGGGAACGTAGAAGAATGGAACGGTAAGTTCATCAATAAATCCGTTGAACTCTGTCCACTGCCGATCAATTTCTGCTTTATCGGTAGTGTAGCCTTCAATCAGGTCACCTACACTCATGACAAATTCCGGCTGAAGCAGATTCAGTTTACGAACCCCGTCTAAAAATATACCCGGACGATGTCCCCCAGTACGATCGCTCACAATAGCAAACTGAAAGTTCTTCGCTCCGTTGTTCACATCCAGACTAGTGAAGGGCTTGGCACCTTCAATAGATTCAATAATGATTCTGGGAGACGTGCTCTCTTGAGCTTGCACAAAGGGCAAAGCTACAACCCATAGAAGAACGGTTAGGTAGGTAAATATTCGCATAGTGTAGGTTTTTACGAAAGGTAGGGAGATATTACTAGAGACAGGTTATCTGAGTGTTAAGTTTTTGACCGGGATTAGCAAGATGGTTAGGATTAATTTGCAAGAGTGCTTAATTAAAAGATCCTATTTGAATAAAAGAGTTAGATAAACAATTCAAATATTCCAGCATCAAAGCCATTTTCGTCCATTGGAGGAGAAGGATCTATCCTAAAGCTGATACTATTCTCAAAAAAAGTCTTCTTAAAGAATGCTAGTCCTGGTTTATAGTAAGCTGCGCCCAGCAATAGGTCAATCTTATGGCTTTCTAAAAGTAGTGAAATCCTTGCGGCCGACTTGACTATTTCTTTACCGTTATAGTAAATCTTGATTTTAAAGGTTTCAAAATCAACTTCCTGAAGATCAGCTTTGGGAATTAGGGCACAAACGAAAAGGTCTTCCTTCTTTAGCCTGAGAGCTAGACCTGCCCTGAACAGTTCAATATTTACATAATTGGTGTCATTACTACGATTGCTTACCACGTCGAATCTAGAAAGTCCACCATAATAAATTAATCTAGGTGAGCCAATTCCCCTCAGCTTGATTTTTTCAACTAGATTATAACCCCCTCCCGAATACTCAACCCACTTGGATCGTAGCTTACCTCCGTATCCTAGCTCTACTATCTCCATTTATCCCCGCTCAATCTTATCTACCAGTTCGTCGTACCAGTCTTCGCCGTACTTGCGGATGAGGGGGTCTTTCAGGAAGCGATAGAGCGGCACACCTAGCTCACGTCCCAAGTCGCAGGCAGGGTTACAGATGTACCAGCGATGGTAGTTCACGGCATCGTAATTGTCGTAAGTATCGATCCGAAGCGGGTAAAGATGGCAGGAGATAGGTTTGCGGAATGAAGTTTTACCCGCCTGATGGGCTTGTTCAATCCCGCACTTCAACGTACCTTTTTTATCGCGGATAGCGTAGGCACACTCCCGTCCGTTGATGATCGGCGTTACGTAATCGTTGTCCTGGTCAGTAGTGTATTTTCCCTGTTTCTCAATTTCACGGATACCTTCTTTAGTGAGAAAAGGTTTTACATCTTCGTAGATATCATCCAGTATAGCTAGTTCTTCTTGTTCTAAGGGCGCACCAGAGTCTCCTTCTACGCAGCAGGCACCTTGGCATTTTTTCAGATTGCACACGAAAAACTGCTCCTTCACATCGTCACTCAACACTGCATCTCCAACAATAATCATAACATACTATTTTGATCGATTTCAGAACTAACCAGGCAAATGAATAGTTCGGCGTAAACTCATCTAGGCTTCTTCCTTCTCTTTATACCCCGACCCTTTCACAAACATACCTGGAGTGGCTTCGGTATGCTCTCCTTCTTTCAGCACCGGAGTACCATTAACCAGTACGTGAACCATACCTTCTGAGTACTGGTGGGGTTCTTCAAATGTGGCTTTATCCTGGATGGTAGCCGGATCGAAAATAACGACATCCGCGTAGAAGCCAGGAGCTAGTGTACCTCGTTCCTGGATGTTAAGTTTCTGAGCGGATAACTCGGTAAGCCGATGGATAGCTTCTTCCAACGAGATAACCTGCTCTTCGCGTACGTATTTGCCCAGCAGCCGGGCGAAGTTGCCATAGGTACGGGGGTGGGTACTGCTTTCTAAGTTTTTACCTTCAGCGGCAATAGAACGGGCATCGGAGCCGAAGGTCATGTACGGAAGTTTGATCTGCTTCTTCACATTTTCTTCGTTCATCAGAAAGTAGACAGTACCAATATCGCCTTCGTTCTGCACGACTAAATCGATGATTGTTTCGGCGGGAGAAGCTCCGCGCTTTTCGGCAATATTGGCGACGGTTTGACCGACGTACTGCTTGAGCGAATCCTGCTCGAACTCTACTAATAAAATATTATCGGCATCTCCAGCTAGTTGTAGAAAGTTTTCCCACTCGTTAGTATCCGATTCCATCTCGGCGACTACGCGCTGACGGATGGTAGGGTCTTGCAAACGTTCTACCCAGGCTCGGGTGCCGCCTTCCTGTACCCAGGGAGGCATAGTAGCGTCCAGCCCAGTAGAGGCTGCCACGTAGTTGTACATATTGGCACTAACGTCCATCCCAGCTTGGCGAGCCGAGTCAATCTTGGCTAGTACCCGATCCAGCTTAGGCCAATTGCGCTGTCCGGCGGCTTTTAGGTGGTAGATTTCAGCAGCAATATTGGCTTCTTCGGCAATCGTGAATAGTTCGTTCACTGCTTGCTCAAAGTTATCGCCTTCGCTGCGGAGGTGCGATATGTATTTACCATCGTACTCGGCAGCCACTTTTGCCAGAGCAATCAGTTCTTCGGTACTAGCGTAGAAAGCCGGAGCGTAAATGAGCGATGAACCTAAACCGAGTGCGCCTTCCTGCATGGCATGTCGTACCAAATCCTGCATCCGTACCAGTTCGGCTTCGTTGGGAGCGCGATCTTCGTAGCCTAGTTCGTGTACCCGAATGGTAGTCGCCCCTACAAATGAGCCCACGTTGGTAGCTACTCCCTGATCAACCAGATGCTGAAGTCCTTCTCCAAAACTCGTCCAAGCGATAGTATCGCCGTTTTCTAAAGCCCGCTGTTTAGCTGCCTCACTTACCGGGCCGAGCGATGAGCCTTCGCCAAATACTTCCAGCGTAACCCCTTGCTTAATACCACTCATAGAACGACCGTCTTCCAGCAGCGGGTAGGCCGCCCAACTCAGCATATTAATAAAGCCGGGTGCTACCGCCAGTCCGCTGGCATCAATTACGGTCTCTGCTTCTGCTTGGGAGAGGTCACCAATAGTATCAATTCGCTGGCCGATAATACCGATGTCGGCTACTTGTGGTGCGTTGCCTGTTCCGTCGTAGACCGTGCCGTTTTGGATGATAATATCGTATTGAGCTGGTGGATTGGTGCAACTAGCTAGATATAGACCAATTAGACAGAGTACTGTCCAGCGGATTAAAATAGGTAGCATATGGAGGTTAGTTTGCTGCTAAAGGAAGGCTAAAGTTTTTCTTTTTGGCTTTTGTAGTAATAAAGCGATTTGAAGTTTTCAAAAAACTATTGAGGTACTAGTGATAATTTTCAGTGCTTTATAAAGAAATTCTGGCTTAAATCTTTAATGTAACCATCTTAGGTTAGAATGTTACATTTATCAGCAGTTCAATTTAAGCAAAAATCCATTTTTCTAAATAGTCAGAAGGTATAAACCACTTGAGAGTAAAATTTTCTGGAATAATAGACGACCTATTCTACCCATACAGAAACGTTTCCGCCCTTACCAAGTGCCCCTTCTACCCGGAGCAATTTACAGATGCTATGACCGGGCACCTTTTCAGAACGGAGGAAAAGCTGAATGTAATAACGATGTACTTTTCTAGACGGATCAAATCCTGAACGTAATGAACGTGTACCTTTTAAAGCGGAGCAGATTATAGATATAATGAATATGTACTGTTTCTAGACGGAGGGAATTGTAAATAGGCATATACGGGTGCTTTAAACGGGTGAGGGGAAGAATATTGACCAAATTAACGGCAAAAACTACGGAGGTACTAATTGATGGATTCTTGCGCGGTAACTGTCGTTAAACCAATGGTATTTTGAGGTTCACTAATAATAGAATGTACTAATGGAAATAAACCTATATAAGCACGAGACCCTACGAGAAGCGGCTTTGTTAGCCATTAATAACACCCAGAGCAGCCCTGAGCGGCAGCAGCAGTTGCTACTCAAAGGCTTTGGGGCGAGTCAGTTAAGTGCCGGGCAAGACCTGCTAAATATTTACGATGAGAAGGTAGCTACTCAAATACGTTGGCAAAACGAGCAGTGGGCTATCTCGCAGCAAATGAATATAGCGTTGGAGGCCGTAGAGGAGCAATTTAAGCTACACGTGCGGGTTGCCCGTGTAGCCCTACGGAACAAACCGGAGATACTGCACTCACTAAAGGTCGACCGTTTTTCTACCCGACAGTGGGAGTGTGTGCGGCAAGCCGAGTACTTCTATAATCAACTCGCAGAGCAAAAGATTAGCCTGAAGGTGTATGAGGTGAGCGACAAAGAATTGAGGCAAGCCCAAACCGATATTGATGAGCTACAGCGACTGAAGGAAGCCCGGATCGATAGAAAGAGTAAAGCGGAACACAGTACGCAGGAGAAGCAGCAGGCTCAGGAGGCGTTGCGTATTTGGGTGAAAGACTTCCATACCATTGCTCGCATGGCATTCCGCGAACAACCTCAAGCCTTGGAAGCCTACGGTATTCAGGTGCAGGCAAAGGTGTAAAAGCTGTAAATCCCCCTGTATCCCCCTTTACGAAAGGGGGAATTAATACTCGAGGCAACTTTTCCCCCTTTGGAAAAGGGGGAATGGCTCCTCCTTAAAGTACCTTCTCCCTCTTTAGGAAAGGGGATTTAAACCAAGTTACCTATAACCGATAAATCTCGTCTTTTACGAGTTGCATTAGATCCATATACTTTTCTTCGGCCATGAGGCGGCGGTACTTACTGCGGTCGAGTTTTTCTACCAGGTTCCAGATAGCTTGGTTCATTTCAGCGTGCTGGGTGAAGAAGCCGACCATATCAAAAATACGGGGCGAAGCATCAGCAGTGAAGTATTTGTCGTACTCGTATTCTTTAGCGTAAAACAGAAACTCTACCGTATGTAGGAAGTTACGCGAACCGCCTACCAAATCCCAGTCAAAATTCCAGTCGTTATCATTGGTATGCAGGTAGAAGTCGATACCCGATTCGGCACAGAGTCCGAGTACCTGAGCGGGGTTTTCTTTGGCGAGTAATGAGTGCCCAAAGTCAATGGTGACTCCCGTAGCGGCATTCTGCACCTCTTTGAGTAGTACAATCGTTTTGGCGCAGGAGTCTACGTGGCAGTTCACCCGGGTCTCGTTGATTTTGTACTCAATAAATAGGGGTATCTCCGGTAGGTAATCCGTCGCTTCGGCTACCGATTCAATCATGTTTCGCCAGGCTTTGGGGTAATCTACCTGAAAGAGATTGTCGAAGCCATCCGATAATGGGCAGCAGGTAACTAGCGGGGCACCTACCGCTTTAGCGTAGTCTTTAGCTTTCCTAATTACTTCAATGGCTCCCTTTCGCAAATCCTCCTGCGGGCGAGAAAGGGCACCGGGCACCCACTTTGTTTCTTTTTTGATATTGGCGTTGATCGCAGCAAAGGATAACTCCAATTCGTCCATCAGAGCTTTCGTTTCCTGGGGATCGCCCGTTTCGTAGGGGTACACCACTTCTACCCCAGTCACACCAGGAATGGTTTGTACCATTCGCAGGCGTTCTTCCAGATTGGTAGGCTGTTGGTATTCAGAGAAGCGATCCTGGGTTTTTCCCAGAAAGGCGGTGATGATGCTTTGTTTCATGATTGACATAAGGTGACTTTTAAATGTATTGCAGTTCGCTTATTGTTTAGGTTAAAATACTATTCCACATTGAGTGTCAGTTGAGGTGTTCATTTCTTTCTTGATAAAGAAACGAACAGCGCGGCTGCCGCCAAAGAAATCAAGAAAGTTCAATGCTTCCTCGCTAGGAGCTTACGCACACCCCGCTGAACTTTCGGGTCAACGCACCGTATTGGAAAACGCGTACAGAGATTATAGATTTGATTAGTCAACAATCTTTGTCTCACGCACAATATTGGGGTCAGAGAACTGATCTAGGGTGTCGCGTACCTTAGTGGAGAAGGAGTACATAACGGCACCCTTCGCTCCGGCTTGAAACCAGTGTTTAGTACCGGGAGGAAGGATCAATTGGTCGCCAGGTTTCATATCTACCTCGTGGCGCATGGTGTAGTAATCACCCTTTCCGTCTATAATAAAGCCTTTGTCCAAAGTGTCGTCGCCAGGAATATAGAAATATAGATCGCCCCACAGTGCTCGGATTATCTCCTCCTTACCCGGATCATCTCCTACTGACGGATGCCAGTGTTCGGGTTCAGTTTGATTAGGAAACAGTACCAATATCTTTCCGGCGATACGGTCGGTTTCAAACATGGTCAGGATTTGTATGCCCTCCTGCTCAAGTTGGCTCAATCCAAAATCAGCCGCGGCAATACTTTGCTTTTCCTCTTCGGTAATGTACAGTCCGGCTTGCTCAATTAAGTGAGCGGCGCGTTCCTGGGCACCTATTAGTTCTTGCTTAGTAATCATATCAGTCAGATGAATGTAGTTCTAAAGGTTGATCGGAGCGAATGACCCACCATATCGGAATAGCTAGTAGGTTGAGGACGGCGGTTACATAAAAGAAGGTGACATCAGAGCCAGTGAGCGACATCAGGTAGGGAAACGCTAACGCTGTTACGAACGACCCCAGATTACCTGCCATGTTCATGGTACCCGATACTGCGCCCGAGTGCTCACGACCCACATCAACGCAAGCCGACCAGGACGGGCTCAATGTCATGTCCGCTCCGAACACTGCTAGTGAAATAAAGATAATCGCTCCCAGTACATCTTCCATGTACACACTGGCTAGTACGCCAATAGCCGCCAGAGCAAACCCAATAATCGCGGGTAACTTACGCGATAGTGACCATTTACCGCGTCGGTATATCACATCTACCAACCAGCCCGAAAACCAATTACCTAACGCCCCAAAGATCAAGGGTGCTGATGAGTAGAATCCTGCCTCAATCGCTTCCAGATTATACTTTACTTTCAGGTGGGGAAACAGCCAGGTAAGGCAGAAGAAAAAGGTGAAATTGCTACAAAAGTACTGCCCCATTAGCAGCCACATTCCTTTTGATTGAAACAGCTTGCTAAATGAGATAGTCGATTGCGTAGTTTGCTTTGCACCAGTATGCTCCTCAATGAATTTCTGCTCTTGCTCTGACACTGCCGCGTGCTCCGCCGGATCATCGCGGAACCAAGCGTACCAGATCACCGCCCACAATATGCCAATCACTCCTAAAATGGCGAAGCTCATTCGCCAACCTACCTGACTGATGAGCCAAGCGGCTCCTGGTAAGGCAATGGCTGCTCCGATGCGCCCGCCCGAAAAATTAATTCCGTTAACAATACCCCGCTCTCCTACCGGAACCCAGCGAAATACCGCTCGGGCAATACCTGGGAAAGCTCCGGCTTCACCCACCCCAAAAAGAAAGCGGACAACCAGTAGTAAAAAGAAATTCCAGACTGCTCCGGTCAAGGCTGTAAATATCGACCAGATGCTTACTACCAGCGTAAGAATACGACGAGCTCCGAAGCGATCGGCTAAAAGTCCGGCGGGAGTTTGAAATAGGGCGTAGCCCAGCGCAAAAATAGAAAGCACCCAGCCCATCTGTTTATCGTTGAGGGAAAGATCAGCACTGACTGGGTCTTTCGCTACGGAGATTAGAATACGATCAAACAACACAATCATTGCCAAAATAAACGTTGCCCCCACCATCTGGTACCGTACCGGAAAAATTGTTTTGCGAGGCATGCTAAGGTTGTTCGGCAATAAGTTTCTGGGAATGGATAAGATGCTTTTTCATGAGCAGCTCAGCCTGATCAGCATCACGGGCAGTCATTGCTTCAATAATGGCCAAGTGTTCAGGTAGTGTTTCTTCCGGGGGGCGCACTAGGCCAATTCGGTCGATATAAATAAGTAGATTACTCTGTTGGAAAAGCTTGCGTAGAAAATTATTTCCGCACTGGCGGATGATAGTATCGTGGAATTTTATGTCATTGGTAAGGTACTCTCGGAGAACGATAGGCTCAGTACGATCTGCAAAAGGCATAAATAAGTTGGATAACTTCTTGATCGCAGCGGGACGAGCCCGTTGGGTAAACAGGCGAACGGCCATGCACTCCAATGCAATTCGGCAATCGTAAATCTCAATGATCTCTTCGTTGGAAAAGTACCGTACAATCACCCCCCGGCGGGGGATAGACTCAACCAAATGCTCGGCCTCAAGCATTTGCAAGGCACTTCGTAATGGTGTTCGACTAATACCTAGCTCATCGGCCAACTTGTTCTGCACAATCTTTTGACCGGGCGTTAGTTCATGTGACAGAATCATTTGTTTTACCTTCTGATAGGCAGCCCTTTCTAGCCCGTCTGACATTATTTTTTTCACCCTATGACTGTTTGGTATTTAGCGTTTAGAAAATAAAAATACTGAGATTTTGTATACAGTATACAAATTTAGTAGTATTACGTGGTTTTCAAAAAATTCCCTCTTTTTTAGCCACAAAAGAAATAGCTAATTTTTTGGATATAAAAACTAAAAATTAGATAAGTTTACTTGCAACTTTTCTTGATTTATATGTGATCAAGTGAAAGAATTGTATACAGTACAACCTCACTACTCAATCGATACGACATTAACGGAAGTAATAGTATCTAGGACTTATATTTTTGGCCTTTATAATTCTCAACTTTAAAAAATGTAGCATGAAAACATCCACTCTATGTTGTTGGGGGGATATCCCCTTACGAAATTTTTTCGCTAGACTTTTTTCTCTGCTGATTGTGCTCTCTGCTTGTTCATTTTCTAACGATTTACTGGCTCAAAACCAGACAGTATCGGGTACGGTGACCGCCGATGAAGAGGGTCCTCTTCCCGGGGTTAACATTCTGGTAAAAGGTACTAGTACCGGTACGGTGACCGACATTGAAGGTAATTACCGCATCAATATTACTACCGAAGATGCAGTATTAGTCTTCTCAGCGGTAGGTTACGAAACTGAAGAAGTGAATGTAGGAAGCCAATCCACTATCAATATTTTAATGCTTCCCGACATTCAGTCATTGAGTGAAGTAGTAGTGGTTGGATACGGTAACCAGGAACGGGCAAAAGTTAGTTCAGCCATCTCCAGTGTAAGTGGCGAAGAGATCGCTGATTTGCCAGTGGCTACCCCTGAGCAGGCGTTGCAAGGCCGAGTTCCTGGGATTAATATCTCGGGTTCAGGAGCTCCAGGACGAGCAGCTAATATTCGTATCCGGGGTATTGGTTCTACCCGAAATGCTGATCCTCTCATTGTAATTGATGGGGTACCAGTAGGGCAAGGCAGGTTACGAGACGTACACCCTAACAATATTGGTAGCATCAGTGTATTGAAGGATGCCGCTAGTAGCGCTATCTACGGTTCCCGGGCTGGAAACGGGGTAATCATCTTAACTACTAAAGACGGAGAGGCCGGACCACCTAAGTTCTCCTTCCAAAGCTACTACGGAGTGCAGGATGTTCCACGTCGTTATGACCTGCTAAATGCCCAGCAGTATTTAGGTTTTGGTCGAGAGTATACTGCTGGGGATACCCCCGCTCGCTTTAACGATTTAGGTGAAGAATTTACTGGGGTAGATACTGATTGGCAAGATGCCGTGTTACCAGCTGGCCCCATTCAGGATTACTATTTACGTGCTTCGGGAGGTAATGAAACTTTTAAGTACAATTTAGGAGGAGGTTACTTTAGCCAAGATGGAGCTATCGTTAATACCTACTTCAGAAGAATGTCGTTCAACATCAACACCTCCGCTGATTTGAACCGCTTGAAAATTGGACAATCATTGATAGCAGCCCGAACAGTAAACAACGACGAGAACGGGGTATCCATCCGACGATCAATTCAGATGATGCCTTATATTCCAGTGCGGTACGAAGAACGATTCTCTGAAGGACGCAAGGGTGGGTTTCGTGGCCCGGATGGTCCCGAAGGATCTGATCCGTTCCAACCCGTATTATTCAACGAGTTAATTGAGGATGAAGAAATTAGTTGGAACCTCTTCGGTACGGTCTTCGCCGAATATGAATTGTTCGACGGCTTCTCGTACCGTTTTCAAGCTGGTGCCGACTATCGTAATCGCAATCAGCAAATATACGAACCTACGTATAATGCTGGAGGGGTTCAGTTTAACGTGAACCCATTCCCTAGTTTGGAAAAACGAAACATATACGATATTTCCACAATTATCACCCATCAATTGAATTATACCAAATCGTTTGGTAATCACAACTTTGATGTTGTAGCGGGTTATGAGCGTCAGATTACAGAAGGAGAAAATGTTTTTGCCCGATCAGACTCTTTAAATAATGAGAATGTACGGAATATTGGCAATTCGTTACCTAGATTTCAATTTGGTGGTTCTACTGCCTACCAACTGGGTATTGAGTCATTATTCGGTCGCCTAAATTACGACTACCTCGGTAGGTATCTACTTACGCTGTCTATGCGCCGGGATCGAGCCTCAGTTTTCGGCCCAGATGTAAATGTTGGGGTGTTTCCCGCTGTTTCGGCAGCTTGGCGTATCAGTGATGAGCCTTTCTTCGATGGGCTAAATACGGTTGTTTCCGACTTAAAATTACGGGGTAGTTGGGGTGTTAACGGAAACACTTCTATTGATGCTTATGGTTGGGATCCTACCGTATTTAGTAATATCAACTATGCTTTTGATGATGTTATCAATAGTGGACTGACCGTTAATGAGTTGTTCAACCGCAACATCGCTTGGGAAGAGGTACGGAAGATTAATATTGGTTTAGATGCTGAGTTATTAGAAGGAAAAGTAAATTTCATTTTTGAATATTTTAATAATCGGGTGAATGATCTGGTTATTGAGGTTCCGGTATCGCCATCGGCTGGTATTGACGAGCTGCCTCTGGCGAATATCGGGGATATTCAGAATAGTGGGTTTGAATTTGGAGCTGGCTTCTTCGAAAAAACGGGCGACGTAAAATGGTCGGTACAAGGTAACTTTGGCTATGTGGAAAATGAGGTAAAATCGCTAGGTTTCAATGAGACTTCAACCATTGCCGGTCCAAATTTCCAGAACACGGGTGAACCTACTACTTTCGCGCAGCAAGGTGAGCCAGTGGGTTACTTCTTTGGTTACAAGGTAGACCGAATTTATCAGGATCAGACTGAGATTGATGCGGATAATGAGATGGCCGAATCAATGGGGCACGATGCTTATCAGTTTAATGCTACTTCCCCTGGTGATATCCGCTTTCAGGATTTGAATGGTGATGGTACTATTACTGGTGAAGACCGAACTAATATTGGACATTACCTTCCTCCTATCAACTATGGCTTAGTAGGCTCAGTGGAGTACAAGGGAATTGATTTGGGAATTACCTTCCAAGGTGTTGCGGGTAATGAAGTGTTGAACGCCAACCGCTTCTATACTGAAGGGATGACTCGCCTGTTTAATATGGGAACCGACGTACTCGATGCCTGGACTCCTCAGAACACTGATACTGATATTCCTCGGGCTGTTATCACTGACCCTAACCGGAACGCCCGTATCTCGGATCGATTTATTGAGGATGGCTCCTTCCTACGAGTAAAGTTCTTATCACTAGGGTATTCGCTTCCCGAATCACTACTGTCTACTTTCGCCAACGGTGCACTTTCTAAAGTGAGAGTGTACTTCACTAGCTCTAACCTGTTAACTATCACTGGTTACTCAGGTTACGATCCCGACGTACAAGGCCGCCCTAGTAATGATGCATTGTTCCGAGCAGGAATAGATGATAGTAATGTTCCGCAGATGCGTAGTTTCATCGCTGGACTACAAATTGAATTCTAGTCTTGACCTCAAACTATTATAAGTGACCGTATGTTATTAGGAACTAACGGTTACTACTAAAAATTTAATTTATAAATATAATATTGGAGAAAATGAAAAAGAAAATAGCAATTCTCGCCATGGCGGGGCTTTTCTTCACACTGAGCTGTAATGATGATTTCTTAACCGAAGGTAATCCTACAGCAGCTAGTGTATCTAACTCGTTCAATACTCCAGCGGAGGCCGATCAGGCTATAATCGCCATTTACGCAGCTTTGCAGGGAAATGATATGTATGCTCGGGAGTATTGGTGGGTTCACGATCTACTTTCGGATGAATTACTAAGTGGAGGAGCCATTTTAGAAGCTAGACGGGCTATTATTTTGAACTATAACCATGATGCTTCTAACGAGCTTGTCAACACAGTGTGGCGGGGAATCTATCGGATTATTCATCGTAGTAACTTAGCGATTAATACTCTTCCACAAAAGGAAACCTCGCTAGGCGAAGGTCAGTTAGAGCAGGCATTGGTAGATAAATTAACCGCCGAAGCACGATTTATGCGAGGGTGGATGTACTTTGAGCTCGCTTCGCTGTGGGGAAACGTTCCATTCACAACTACTTCACTTTCTACAGTATCGGGTGTTCCGTTAGCTGAATCGGTAGATGTTATCTACGATCAGGTTTACTCCGATTTAGACTCAGCCATTGCATTTTTGCCTAGCAAAGCCGAAGATCCATCCGGCCGAGCTACCAGCGCAGCGGCTCAAGCCATGAAAGCTCGGGTATTGTTATTCCAAGGCCGATACGAAGAGGCACGTCCGTTGTTGCAAGATATTATTAACTCTGGTGAATACCGTTTGGTTGATGAATACGTAGATAACCACCGCGAAGAAAATGAACTTAATGATGAGTCGCTCTTTGAAGTGCAATTCTCCAGTGCAGCCGGTAACGGTGATCAATGGAGTGGAAACGGGGATGGGCTAAAAGAGGTAGGATGGCGTGGACAGGAGTACTCGCCTGTAGACTGGCATAACACGGTTCCCTCCGACCAGCTACTAAACGCCTACGAAGACGGTGATCCTCGTTATGATTACAACTTCTTGGAATACGGAGAAACCTACGGTGGGGGTGACTCGGTATTTACTGCCGCTTCTATTGCTCAGGGAACTACCGAAAGAACCGTACACTGGTTTAAATATGGTAACCTGTACAAAAGACTCAATGAGCTTTTTAATTCAGGTATCAATATGCGGGTAATTCGCTATGCTGATGTACTGCTGATGATGGCTGAAGTAGAGCTAGAGGCAGGTAATCTGACTGAAGCAGTAGGCTATATCAACCAAGTGCGAGCTCGTCCTTCAGTGGCGATGCCGCCAATTGCGGCTACCAGTGCCGATGCTGTATTTGAGGCTTTGGTACGGGAGCGCCAGGTAGAACTGGCTAGTGAGCAAGTTCGCTACCGCGACGTACGTCGCTGGCTGAATAATGGTAAATTAACTGAGAACCCAATTGCAGTAGATATTCCCGGCGGTATTTCATCTACCTACGATTTTCTGCCCATTCCTCAAACAGAGATTGACAACAATCCGGCCTTGGGTGCAGATGGTCAAAATCAATAAAATTGAGACTGGATCAGTCCCGATAAAATGACGGTTCAACTGTTCATAAGATAAAAAAGCCCTTCATTGGGCTTTTTTTCTTTCATCTGAGTGTTCTTAAAGGACAAAGTACCTCAACCAGCCTCTTTAATACACATGCGTTATCAGTTTAGCCTTTTTATCGTTTTTGCGTTTCTCATCGCGTGTAGCCAAGGAGAAGACAAGAGATCAACTACTTATTTTTCTCAGTTGTCTTCCTCTACTTCCGGTGTGTCATTTTCTAACAATATTATAGAGAACGATACGCTTAATTACTTCACCTTTCCTTATCTCTACATGGGAGGCGGAGTGTCAGTAGGAGACATAAACAACGATGGGTTAACCGATATCTACCTAACGGGCAACATGGTGCCCAATCGGCTTTATCTGAATCAAGGCAATAAACAGTTTACTGACATAACTGAAACTGCTGGAGTAGCGGGTGACGACCGATGGTATACTGGGGCGACCATGGCCGATGTAAATGGCGATGGCTGGCTGGATATATACGTATGCGTATCGGGTAAATATGCTACTACCAAAAATCAGCTTTTTATTAACAACCAAGATAATACTTTTAGCGAACGAGCTGCCGAATACGGACTCAATGATAATTCACCTTCCATTCAGGCTACTTTTTTTGATTACGATAAAGACGGCTTTCTCGATGTATACGTGGCTACCTACCCTTCAATTCCGGTTAGTCTGGGCAATCAGGCGTATCAACTTTTAATCAATCAGAATAAACGGGAAAATTCGGGTCACTTGTACCGAAACCCAGGCTCCGGATTAAGTCCGAGCGTTACTATGCCGGAGTCGCCCAAATTTCGAGATGTAACCTCTGAGGCTGGATTGCAGAACTTTAGCTTGGCACTAGGCATTGTGGCTTCCGACGTAAATAATGACCGCCTACCTGACCTCTATATTTCCAACGACTTTAATGTTCCTGACTATTTGTATCTGAACCAAGGTGATGGCACATTTAAGGAACAGCTACAAGCTGCCACCAACCATACTTCTATGTTCGGGATGGGCATAGACATCGCTGATTTTAATAATGATGGTTGGCTAGATTTACTTCAGGTGGATATGACTCCGGAAGACTATAAACGCGCCAAAACCAATATGGCCAGTATGTCGCCCGAAAATTTTTATCGGGCAGTAGATATGGGCTTCCACTATCAGTACATGCAAAATAGTTTGCAGTTGAACAATGGTGTCACTGCTGATGGTACGCCTCAGTTTAGCGACCTCGCTCGTTTTGCTGGGTTGGCAACTACCGATTGGAGTTGGGGGGCTTTGTTGGCTGACCTAGATAACGACGGTTGGAAGGATGCGCTGATTACTAACGGTATGAAGCGCGATGTGAATAATAACGATGTTAATCAGCAAATTGAGGACAGTTCAGCCCGGATTTTTGCAGGAAGATATACCCCTAGTATTGATATACTGCCCAGCGAGCCAATCAGTAACTATGTGTTTCGTAACCGAAGTGACCTTTCATTTGAGCAAGCGACCGAAGCATGGGGACTGGATTACGAAGGCTTTTCTAACGGCATCGCCTACGCTGATTTGGATAACGATGGTGACTTGGACGTAGTGATTAATAATTTAGACGCCGAAGCTTCCATTTTCATTAATGAGACTAATACTGAGCAATCGCGCTACTTGACTGTCCAGTTGGAGGGACCTGAAAATAATGTCTATGGTCTGGATAGTCGAGTAAAGGTAAAAACTGCCGACCAGCAGCAGACGCAAGACATGACTCTTACCCGGGGATTTCAGTCCAGTGTCACTCCTAAATTACACTTCGGTTTGGGTAAAGCCACTCAAGTAGAGTTGATAGAAATTATCTGGCCCGACGGAAAGTATCAACAATTAGAAAACGTCCCTACTAATCAAATACTAACGCTGAGCTATGAGAATGCGGAGGAAAGCAAATTACCAGCAGAAGTAGCTGAACCTGTGTTTAAAGAAACCACTGCTGAGCGAGACATTGCTTTCACACATCAAGAGAACGATTACGACGATTTTCGCTATGAACCATTACTACCTCACCGGAATTCTCAGCAGGGACCAGGACTAGCGGTAGGCGATGTAAACGGCGATGGGCTGGAAGATTTTTTTGTAGGCAACGCTGCTG
>ERZ1740060.295-NODE-295-length-35992-cov-8.800623_pt1 | contig 35992 bp, 33 predicted proteins | sample MGYA00581743_ERZ1740060 | MGnify/ENA primary metagenome ERZ1740060 (study PRJEB43018, sample SAMN04849235) | marine metagenome | isolation source: floating plastic debris | place: Pacific Ocean | collected 2008-08-27 | study: EMG produced TPA metagenomics assembly...
GTGATCGAATGTAAGTGTTGGGTACAACCACCTGCAGGCGATCACCCGCCATTTCACGAAACTGGAAGACCACGTCATTAATGGGCCAGCCCCGAAACAGCCCGGACTCACCAATGCCAGACTCCAGGGTGGCCTGCATCATAAAGTTGCGGTTGATCTGATCCGGGCGAATCGCCAGGTAGGATTCCCCTTCCCGGATGTTGCTGTAGACCGTAAATACCCCCTGGTGCCTCTGCATCCCAGCAACGACTTCCCCAAAGCTGTGGACCTCTGCTTCTTCAGCCGCGTCATCGTCTTCGGCATCGACGGCTGCAGCCGTGGCGCCAAAATGCAGCGCTCCGGAATGATGATTGGGGACGATGCCCGTGCCCCAAAGTAAAAGGGTTGTACACAATCCAACGCAAAAGCCAAGGGCACATCGACGCAGTACGGACATAGCACTTACAAGTAAATCGAGCAAAATGGGGCTACCCTAGTTTGGCCTTAGGGACGGGTTCAAGGCGAATACCCCACGTCTGGGCCTACGGTAACTCAGGTTTTACATTTACTGATAGCAATTACTGATAGCGATGACCCTGACGGCCTCACAGATCAAAGCGCAGGCGATCGCCCTTGGGTTTCATCGGGTGGGTATTGCTGCCATCGCTGAACCCACCCCAGCGGAGCAAACCAGTCAGGCGGCTCTGCAGCAATGGCTCAACCAGGGATACCAAGCCGATATGGCCTGGATGGGCAACTCTAAACGGCAGGATATTCGCCAAGTAATGCCTGAGGCGCGATCGCTGATTGCCGTGGCGCTGAATTACTACACCCCCCACAGCCACAGCCAGGACCCAAACCACGGCAAGATTTCTCGCTATGGCTGGGGCCGCGACTACCACCGCGTTATGACCACCAAGCTCAAAGCCCTAGCCCAATGGTTACAGGATCAAGCAACTGAGGCTCAAACCCGGTTCTATGTGGATACAGGCCCAGTCCAAGATAAATTTTGGGCAGAGCAGGCTGGACTGGGCTGGGTGGCCAAAAATGGCAATCTGATTACCCGCAGCCATGGCTCTTGGGTCTTTTTGGGGGAAATTCTGACCAATTTAGACTTAGCAGCCGATGCGCCCCACACCGCCCACTGCGGCACCTGTACCCGCTGCTTAGAGGCGTGCCCCACCCAGGCGATCGTTCAACCCCATGTGGTCGATGCCAATCGCTGCATCGCCTACCACACCATCGAGAACCGGACCGAGAAGTTACCCGAGCATATTGCCCATCACTTAAATGGCTGGATCGCAGGTTGCGATATCTGCCAGGATGTTTGTCCCTGGAATCAGCGGTTTGCCCAACCCACCGATGTAGAAGACTTTCAGCCTTATCCCGGCAATGTTTCGCCTGCGCTATCTGACCTCGCCACCCTCACGGAGACAGAGTGGAATCAGCGGTTCCCGGCCTCGGCCCTGAGGCGCATTAAGCCCGCCATGTGGCGACGCAATGCAGAAGCTGCGATCTCAGCCCCTAAGCCGGATTCCCCTTCGCCTGCTTGAGCATATCCACCAGTAGATGGTGAGCAGCTTTGGCATTTTCTAAGGGGGCTTCAAACGTGACGCGCACCGGCACCGGCTCACCCTCGACCTCTGCCGCCAAGTTCATGCCCTCTAGATCGATCGACTCCATCCGCGCTGCGGTAGCCGCTTGGGTATTGCCAAAGACTTGGGCGTAGACGAGCACCGCATCAGCATGATCGTCATTCATGTGCTTACAAATGCGATCGCTCACAGCAGGAGTAATGGCCTCAGACATGGTAAATCTCTTAAACGATGGATCTGGTTTCGCGTCTGGTCTGATGATATCGCTTCTTCCCACTTCCCCTCAGGCCCATCCCTGGCCACCGGGCCATATCTTTCAGAGTCCGGGTGCTCACCTCACCTATCGGGTGCAGGGACCCTGCTGCCGCCTGTTCGATCGCGAGCAGTTGCCCTGGCCCTGCTGCCGACTCCAGTGGCGCAGCAAGGAACCCAGTTGGCGGCGAATTGGCAAACGCTTTGTGCCAGATATCGCTACTCGCCGCTACCCCTCTTACTCGGTCGAAATTTTAGGGCAGGGCTATCGGGCCAACCCATTTGTGACCACCCTGTACACGGCCCGCCTCCCCCCCGATTTGCAAAACTGGTGGTATTCCAAACGGCTACCCGATAAAAAGGCCGACACAGGGTGGCCAGACCTAGCGACCCTAACCACACCAATCGAGCCGTCTTAAGGAGCCCTCCATTAGGTTATCGAGGGTACCCACAAGAAGTGCCCCTAAATCGGTGATCGCGAGGCGTCAGCACCATCGCCAGGTATTTTTTCCAAGAGATGTCCTCAAGCCTATTCCCGGCACTGATAGCGGTAGTCGCCATAGGGCAAGATCGCATTGCACAGAACGGCTTCGCTAAAGTCGGCGCTGGTAAACACCACATCGCCCATATCAGCCCGCTGCAATACGGCTCGAACAAACACGGTTTCTTCCATGTAGGCTTCGCCAAAGACGGTGTCAAACAGATAGGCGTCGGTAAAGTCGGCACGGGTGAGGTTGGCGCGATGCAGTTCAGCCGAATTCAAAATTGCCCTTTGTAAATTGGTTTCCCCCAAGTAGGCATAGCTCAAGTCGGTGCGGCTCAGATCGGCCCCGCTCAGATCAGTCTGAAAGAAGTTGACATCGGACAGGTCAGCCCCAGCTAGGTTGACCCCAGACAGGTCATAGCGCCGTAGGTCGGCTCCAGAGAGGTCACAGTTGATGCAGCTGCGATCGCGCACCATTTTCTCAATCAAATCGGCATCGGCAGCTTGCCCTGGCAGGGACAATGCCCCGCCCAGGGTGATCCCCAGCAGCACTACGCCTAGTGGATAAAATTTATCGCTCAGTTGCCCCATGGCTGTCATGCCTAATGTCTTTGCTTCACTGTTCCCATACTGGCAAAGAGAATGCTGATCAACCATTCAGATGGTGGCCAGCCAAAAAGTTGGCAACCTCACCCTCTGCTGCTCTGGCATTGTTAACCCAGATTATTCTGCTAATGAAACTCATTTTATTTACATTTCTTCAAAGGCAATCTTCAGGTGAATGGCGACTATTTTGACATTTCTCGCTGGAAAGAATCTTATAGATTAGCCATCGGCCAGGCCACCATGCTCAATCAGAATTCAAGTCCGCTCATTTATTAGGTTTTGCAGACAATGCAATTTACTTTCAAAGTTGTCAATGCTAAGCATCCTGAAGCAAGTTGCCAGCAAGCCTAACCTTCTGATTTGATAAATATGTAATGGTGTTAACGCGGCAGCAATGCCTGCTGTTCCTAGAGCACTTGAAGTGGGGAGGGAAGCCAACGTGCCCATATTGTGGCTCTACCAAGGCTACAGCTCTTACTAAAGAGAATAGATATCACTGTAACCACTGCTACACTTCATATAGTGTCACTGTTAACACCATATTTCATCGCTCCCACGTAGATATAAGGAAATGGTTTAAGGCGATACACCTTTTCCATCAGAGCCCTCATAATATTTCAGGCCGCTCTTTAGCCGAGCAAATAGTTGTAACAAAGAATACAGCCTGCAAAATGTTGAAGAAGATCAAGACAACTAATACGGAAGACAGAGAACTTTTGGCTAATATATCGAGTTTCTATCAAGAGTTCATTGACAAGGCCGAACAGAGAAAATAAGGAACTTTAAGCTTCAAAATGGGGAACTTATAATGGGACTTGAAACATTCATTGCAGCCATATTTGAATTCATAATTGCCAAGATATCTGAATCTGGAACACCTATAAAGTCAGTGATTCTTGCATTTGGCATCATCTCACTGACAATCACTGCAAAGGTCTTGTTTGACTATGTTTGCAAAAACTTTAATGACATTGTCCGAAGACTACAGGGCAAACATCGCATTGACTCTCTAAAGGAAGAAGCCCAACAAATTAGACAAAAAATCATTAAAGCTCGTCAATCACTAAAGAGCTACAACAGCTCTTTTGGCTTAGAAGTGGATCAAGCAACAGGAGCAGTCAAAGCTTTACGGATTGTGCCTGGCTTCAAAAATAAGCACGAGAGAGCAATTGACAAAGTTGCTCTTCTAAAACAAAAAAATCAAAACCAAAATCTGGAAATAGATGGCATCTTGTCAGAAATGCTTGCAAACAGCAATGCTGCAGAAAGATGGTTCGCGACACGTCAAAAGGTTGTGGCTGAAGAAGTTAGGAAGCATTCTCCTGTCAGGAAACAGAGAAAGAATTAGGTGTATAGACGAGTACTTCACGGCGTGATTTCCACAAACACTTTAGTGCCTGTCTCTCTGCCCCTCTAGCTTTCTTGCAGTCCAGAATAGCATCAAGACTTGAGCCACTAAGTATTAGACAAAGGGTTTCACGTCTTAAACTTGCACCCAGTTAAGCTATAGCCACATAGCCTGATTGTATCTTTTGCATTGCATCCTCAAAAGTATTAATAACTAATGACCAGTAAATTCTTTCTGTTTGAGTATCACTCTTCTGAGAAAAATCTGTGAATGCATTTATATAGCTTGCTAAGCTGTCTGGGAATGTCAACACAGTCAAGTTTCCATTGGCTAGATCATCATTAATTGGATCGATGATAAAGTCATGTAAAAGCTTTGAATCACCTATTACAAGGCAATGCGCAATGATATCCCCAATAACTTCTAGCTCTTCGCCAAAGGTGTCATCGCTTTTTGGTCTATTAGCGTATAAAGGAGTACTTCGCTGATATATCTTATCAACGAGCCTTGCATATTCATTTTGATCCTTCATAATCCTGCCTCCAAGATCCTGAATATTTTGAAGCAGGCCATCTAAGTTGAATGCAGAAAAGTTAGAGTTGCTCACCAATAAAAACACTAGATAACATCCTTGCTTAGCAAGGGTAAATAATCCATCATGCTCTCGTACACCGTAAAGTGATACAAGGCCAAGGGCTTTTCCATAGATATGGTGTGAATTATTGGGAGTTGGAGTAACACTCAGGTTCAATGCCTATCCCTTTGGCAGGATATATCTCAATAGGCCAATGCTCCCTCCAATGCCTTATTAACGTGCCAAGGATTACACATATTTAGAGTCATCTCCGAAACTGCATCATGACAGCCTGTGGCTTAAATATAGTACCCTTGTACTGTATTTGCAAGTGCAGAAAAATGACTCTCTCGAATTGGACTCATTACTTTTGATGTTTTTAGTCACGCTTCTAGGTGGCTTGGTAGGTTGTTTGGTTGGATTAAGTATCGCTAAGTTAGGAGGGCTGCTGATCTCGAGCCTGTTGAATTCAGCAGCTTGTTAAAGACGCTTGTAAACTCAGCGTAAGTTAGGGTTGGCCCTGTATTGTTTTGCAAATAATCTGTTCTAGAGACCCAAAGAGACATCCAATAATTGACTGGGTTGGCGGTCATCAAAGATACCTTGCGTTCTTGTCCAGCAATTCCGATGTCGAACTTAAGGACTGAGCCATAGTGCCAGTCGATCTCCTACGATGGGTACCGCATCTGTGCAGGGGTGACGCTTGATCCCATGATTTGGGTCAAGCAAGCAGACAATTCACAAGGTGTCCTTATGGAGCGCTTTTAGCGGCACATTGCCCAAAAGGCCCTCGTCTCTGCAAACCTGTGAACGCTCTACCGGTGAACTATGAAATCAGCAATTAAACGACATGCAGTGGCCCTAGCGGCCGTCGGTCTCGGGGTGTTTGGAAACCTAGGCAATGCGGTTGCCCTAACCGACGGTGCGCAGGTATTGGATCAGAGTCGGGTGCTTTTAGTGGCTGCCCCAGGCAGCCGCCTGCGTCCCCTTCAGCTCTTCATCATCGAACAAGTCAGGGACGATCGCCCTTGTTTTGAGATCACAGGCTCCAACCCTGGAGAAGTCAATCCGCTATGGACCACCTTTGACTTCTCTGGTATCTGTGGACGGGCTTCAGACACCAACGGCTACTCGATTCGGACTGCCAATCAAGATTTAGGCATCAGCTACCGCCTCCAAATTCGGGAAAGTGGTGATGAATTGCTGCTCTTAGGAGTGCCCTCCGATCGCAGTACCCCCCTGCAAATTGGTCGTACTGGCGGTATCAGCAGCACCGGCTTTACCGAAATCATTCTGAATCCGGGCTGGCGCGTCACCAAGCGCACCTTTGAAGGTCAAACCCTTGGGCATAACTATTTAACCCATGACGCGACCCTGGCTCAGCTTCTCGAAGATGGCGGCGAGGTTGTGGTTGCGCCTCCGACCACTCCAGACCCCGTGACGCCCACCGAACCTGTTGTCGATCTGCCCTTCCCAGACATTCGGGGTGATGTCTACGCCACCCAAATTGCCCGAGCCGTGGAAATTGGCGTGGTTTCTGGTTTCCAGGATGGCACCTTTAAGCCCCGCGAGCAGGTGACTCGTGAGCAGGCTGTATCAATGATTGTCGAATCCTTGATCAGTAAATATTCAAATCTCTCGGTGCCGACCCAAGTCGCCGCCACCACCTTCCCAGATGTACCGGCAAGCCGCTGGAGTGCCGCCAAAATCGCCTTTTCCCAAAGCAATAACATTGTCAGTGGCGACCAAACCGGCACCTTTCGGCCCACAGCCCCGGTGACCCGAGTTGAGCTGATGGCGATGCTGCGACGCACTGCCGAGTATGAGCGTACTTTAGTGGGTTTGCAGCCGAATTTAGAGCCGACCCACGCGGTGCAGAGCTTCTCTGATATCAGCGGTCACTGGGGTGAGGAGTTGATTATGATGATGTCTGGCTATTGCCAGGTGGCCACTCCGCTGAATGAAGCCGGTAGCGCCTTTAATCCCAATACTCCGGCCCTGCGCAACTATGCTTCCGCAGCCCTCGTGCGGCTGTATGACTGCAATCAGACTGAGCAAGCGCCCTAGGGGCGCACGGCTCGCCCCTACTCAAAACCATCGCCCTGGGAGCCCTCCTAGGGCGATGGTTTTTGGGCACATAGAACCCCGTAGCGAATTAATCCCCGCTGGAATCCCCACTGCATCAACCCCAAAGCCAAAGCGCCCTGTACGGTTGACCATCCGGCTTGGGCCAGACCCGCGATCGCCTCCCATTGAAATACAGAGCCAATTACCGCATCCCAAAACGGGGCCACTGCATCAGACCAGTCAGCGGTTTGTACTGCCTTAAATCCTGCCTGGGAGGCTAAATGACTATAGTCCGGTACGGAAAGCACATAGGGCAGGTGATAGACCTCGTAAAGGGCCTCTAAATGGCGCTCTTCTGACCAGGTCAGGGGACCTGCCAAAGAGGTTGTGGGTCGATGACACCAGGTGGCCATTAACAAATGCCCGCCTGGCTGCAACAGTCGATAGCTTTCTTGAAAAAACTGGGCCTTGTCAGGGTAATGCTCACCGCTTTCCATCGACCAGATCAGGTCAAAAGATTGATCAGGGAAGGGCGTGTGTAGCACATCTGTGACTTCAAAACGGACCCGCTCTGCCAGCCCAGCGGTGGTGGCCCGTTCTGCGGCGCGGGCCGCTTGGACAGGGCTGAGGGTGACACCCGTGACCGCACAGGCTAAAGATTCAGCTAGATAGAGGGCGCTGCCGCCAATGCCACAGCCAGCATCTAGCACCTGACTGGCTTGGTTAATCTGACCCCATTGCAGCATCGTGTCGATCAGATCGATTTGGGCTTGATGCTGCGCTTTACGGTGGCGACCGGTGGGGCCATAGTAGCCATGGTGCATGTGCTCCCCCCAGAGGTCTTCCCAGAGGGAGGAGGAGTCATCGTAAAAGCTCTGAATCCGCTGATAGAGATCGGCTGCCATAACACTGGGAAAGGTTGTTCCTCGCAGTGTAGTCGTCAGGAACAACTCGTGGAAAGATCAAGGGCGAGCGCGGCTGATCCACCGCCAACATTGCTCAGCTTTTATCCAAGCCTATGGCCTCCTTCAAAATGACCGTGCCGCGCACCATCTGTGCCGGTTTTCTGGCGCTGATTGTGCTGGGCACTGCGCTGTTGTGTTTGCCGTTTTCGGTGGTTGATGGCAGTACACATCCACTTGTGGCCTTATTTACCGCCACCTCAGCGGTGTGTGTGACGGGGCTGATTGTGGTGGATACCGGCAGCTACTTTTCGCCCCTGGGTCAAGTCATCATCCTGGCGCTGATCCAGGTGGGGGGGTTGGGGTACATGACCGCCACCACTTTTTTGCTGGTGATCCTAGGGCGGCGGCTAGGGTTGCGCGATCGCCTCGCGATTCAACAATCGATGGATACCCAGGAGCTGGCCGGAGCCAAGTCGCTGATCACCTCGATCATTGGCATGACCCTGATTTTTGAAATTTCAGGAATCTTTGGCCTTTTCCCCACCTTTAGCCATGACTTTGGGGCAGGGCGGGGGCTATGGCTCTCGATTTTTCACAGCATTAGCGCCTTCAATAATGCCGGGTTCAGTCTCTTTCCAGATAGCTTGGTGCAATATGTCCATGCCCCTGGGGTGAACTGGGTGATTACCCTTCTGGTGATTGCGGGGGGGATTGGCTATCAGGTGATTATGGAGGCGTTTTTGTGGCTGCGCGATCGCGTTCAAGGCTGCTGTGAGCGGGTTGTCTTTTCGCTGCATTTTAAATTGGTGACCAGCTCAACGGTGCTGCTGCTTTTGGCTGGGACCGTGATGTTCTTTATTGCTGAACACAACAACGCTGCCACTTTGGCGGGCTTTAGTTTGAACGATCAGCTCACCGCTGCTTGGTTCCAATCGGTGATTGCCCGCACCGCTGGGTTCAACTCCATTGACATTGGCAGCATGCATGATGCGTCGCTGTTTTTTATGGTGGCGCTGATGTTTATCGGGGCCAGCCCCGGCAGTACGGGCGGTGGTATCAAAACCACCACTGCCAGCATTTTGCTAATCTGTACGCGCACCGTACTACGCGGCAAGGATGAAGTCTTGGCCTATCAGCGCGAGATTCCTCCCGCCCGGATTTTAAAGGCGATTAGCGTGGTGGTGGGGTCGGGGGGCATGGTCTTGGGGGTGACAATCTTAATCGCCTTTACCAGCCCAGACTTTAGATTTCTGCAGGTTTTGTTTGAGGCGGTTTCGGCCTTTGCCACTGTCGGGCTCTCGACCGGTATCACCGCAGACTTATCAGCTATTTCTCAACTGTTGATTATCGCCACCATGTATGTGGGTCGGGTCGGGGTCTTGCTATTTATGGCGGCTTTGGTGGGGGATCACAGTCCAAGTTTGGTGCGCTATCCCGAAGAAGATCTGCTGGTGGGGTAATGAGGAAAGCTGACCGAAAAATCCCCTCTTGGGAGGGGTGGCCGCAGGTCGGGGTGGGTCAACGGCTGGGCGATCAACCGGAAACCCACCCCTCGCTCCTCCTCAGCTATTCTTAAAGCCGTTCTATCGCTTTCCAGAAAAAGGGTTGGCAAGTTGCTTGCCCCTCAGGAGAGCCAATATCGGAATTGGGGGCTGGCCCCCAAACCCCCTGATATGGGGGCCTAACTCCCCCAACCCCCCCGAAAGGGAGATGCGGTTTGGGTCGTGGATGCGCACGGTAAGACGACAGGGACGCGGCTAGCAAAAATCCGTTCCGCTAGGGACCGATTTAACTGCATTCTTCATAAGCGTTTTACCGCTAGTACCCGAATGCGCCGATAATCAGCAATCCATTGCTTATCTTGATATAGGCGAGAACGTAACTTAGCCTCGATTGCCTTGAGTAGATCGGGGTGGGCTTCAATCGGGATATCCGCCAAGAATCGCCCCGCAAACATCTGTAGCCAATCCACCATGCCGCTCTCCCCCGTGAGCGGCGTAGGCCGATCAAATAGCCTTGCCAGTTGCACTTCAAATCCCTGTTTTTCTAGTAGGGTGGCATATTCTCCGACACTGGGAAAATACCAGGGGATAGCGGTCGAGGGACCATAGCCGAGCGCTGTTCTGGCTGAAGCCAAAGCCGCCAAGACTTGAGCCATATTGCCCTTACCGCCAAACTCCGCTGCAAACCGTCCCCCTGGCTTGAGTGTTGCCCAGATTTGAGAGATCGCCGCCTCAGCCTCATTCACCCAATGCAGCGTCGCATTGGAAAATACTGCGTCTATGGGTTCCGGCAGGGTAAACGTCCGGGCATCAGCCACAGAAAAATCAATCTCGGGATAATGCTGCTGTGCTTGGGCCACCATGGCCGCATCGGCATCAATGCCGGTCACGACTGCGCCTTTGGCGGCGATCTCGGCAGTCAACTGCCCCGTGCCGCAACCCAAATCTAAGATCCGCTCCCCCGGCTGTGGATCCAGTAATTCAATGACGCCCTGCCCCAACTGCCAGACAAAGCTGTGCTGTCGGTAAAGGTCTGTATCCCAGGTGTTTTCCATGGGGGCATCCGCACTGGGCTACATCACATCGTGGTGGGGATCGAGGTGGGGAATCAGGGAATGGGGCTTTTCTAAGCCGTGGGCTTCCATCAGGGCCTGATCGCCCATCACCGTGCGGGCTCTCCCATCGGCGATGACCTGACCCTCATCGATCAAAATTACGCGATCGCACACTTCCAGCAAAAATTCCAAATCGTGGGAGGCAATTAGCAGGGTCTCGCTAGAGCGCTGCAAAAACTGAATCAGCCGCCGCCGGATTCGCATATCCAAACTGGCAGTGGGTTCATCGCAGAGCAAAATCCGGGGACACATGGCCAGTAGACCGGCGATCGCCACCATTTGCTTTTCACCCCCCGATAGATGGTGGGGCGGGCGATCTGCTAAGGCAGTGATACCCGTCATTTCCATGGCAACAGCCACCCGCTCGTTTACCTCTGCGGCTGACAAACCTAGATTTTGAGGACCAAAGGCAATATCGTCTTGCACTGAAGGCGAGAAGAGTTGGTCTTCAGGATCTTGAAACAGAAAGCCTACCTCGGGGTAAAACTGACCGGGCTTCACAGGCTGATCGAAGAGGTGAATGGTGCCATCCGTAGGGGCCAACATGCCGCACAGCAGCGTAAACAATGTGGTTTTACCGCAGCCGTTGTGGCCAATCAGCCCCACCCGTTCACCCTCCTGAACGGTGAAGCTAATGTCCTGCAGGACGGGGGGGCGATCAGGATATGAAAAGGCGACCTCTTCTAGGGAAAGGACGATGGGCTGAGGGACCTTCAAGGCGATGCCCTTGGCGGTAGACAGGAGCTGGCTCATAAACGAGGCACTTTTATAAATGAGATATCAGAATTTCGATAAGCACAAGGCTGGCAGCAAACCCGAGGGTACACCCCGTCGCCATCAGCGTGGTGGGAGAGGTCCGATACAGCCGGTCTGGGGAGGGTAACCCCGCCGTAACTTGGCCATAGCCCCGCAATCGCATGGCTCTATAGACGCGCTGCGATCGCTCATAGCTGCGGAGTAGGAGTGTGCCTAAAAGCGCCGCTAGCCAGCGCCAACGTTGACGGGTGGTTTGACGGCGATACCCATAGCCCCGTAGACCCATCGCCTGCTGCATGGTCGCCAACTGTTCGGCAATGTCATAGAGGTAACGATAGGTGAGTAGGGTCATGTCCGTCAGTAGGGACGGTAACCCGAGGGAACGCAATGCCTTTAGGATATCTAGGAACGGCGTGGTTCCCAGCAAAATAAAGCCTGTGATCAGAATTGCCAAAAATCGCCCGACGACTAGTCCAGCCAGGGCCAGCCCTTCCAGCCTGAGGCTCAGCCAGCCCGATTGCCACAGCACGGTTTCTCCCGAGACCCAGGGCAGCACCGACACCATCGCCAAGATGAATAACCCCGGATAGGTCAACCGTTGCCAGAGATAGGTGAGGGGCAAACGCGCAAACCCGTAGAGCACTAAAACACCCAGAAGTGCGACTGGCACCACCACTACGTGCCGAATCAATGCCACCGCAAACATAAGGCTGAGCAGGCTCAGCAATTTAGGACGAACCGCCCAGCGATGTAGGGCAGAATCCGTGCGGATATAGAGTTCACGATGAAGTGCTGTAGCCATGCGTTAACCGCCTTGGGATTTGAGTAGTTCTGGCTTGACCCGATGTAAAAACAACATCAGCAAAGTGGTAAAGGTCCCTTCGATCAGCATCAGCGGAATGTGCGCCACCATCAGTCCCAACAAAGCGTTCCGCTCTGTGGTTAAGGTGAACTCTGAGGGGATCGTAAAAACGATCACTCCAAAAAAGATCAGGGCTGCTAGCCCGATCCCCAAGGCTCCAGCCCCAAACCCAGCGATCCCCAAGGCCCAGGGGAGGGGAAGGCGGGCACCCAACGGGTAGCGTAATTGAAAAATGCCTCGGGCGATTAGGGCAGGCAACCCCATCATCACCGCATTCACCCCCAGGGTGGTGAGGCCCCCATGGCCAATCAGCAGCGCCTGCAAAAAGAGACCAATCAGAATGGCGGGCCAAGCGTACCAGCCCAACAGCGCCCCCAGTAAACCGTTTAGCACCAAATGGACACTGACCGGGGGCACCGGGATATTAATCGAAGAGCCGATAAAGAATGCCGCTGCAAGCAGCGCTGCCTTCGGCACCGCTTCACTGGGATCGGGACCCCGACGAATTTGCCGCAGGACATACCAAGTGGTGAGCCCTGTTAGGGCATAGCCTCCGGCACAGACTTGGGCTGGAATAATTCCATCAGGAATATGCACTAGCGCTTGCCCCGCCAAAAATATAGAGCTGTCCCCACACAGCCCCAGGTAACGGCCCCCGCCATCAGCCCCCGCTGCAGGGGCGTTAATGGGGTGTTGGTTTGAATCGCAGCAGTGATGGTGCCATCCCCTGAGACAGGAATCACGGCGATCGCCCCATGGCCTGCCTGTCGCACCGTTACCTCCCAGTCTCCCGATTGATCCGGGGTGAAACTAAATCGACCGTCACGGTCGGTTTGGCCAGTAAAGCGGGGCGTCTGGGGATCGGTGGGATCGTAAACCTCTACCCCCGCCTCAGCCATCGGTTCTCCTGAATCATAGGTGGCCTCGATTTCGACTGCGGTGATTTCATTGGCCTGAATATGGGCGCCATGGGCTTGGGCCGTCTGGGCTTGTCCCCAGAGGCCCAGAGCCACCATCAAAGGCAACAGGAGATCGCCAAAATAGGCCTGTGATCGCGCCATTAACTCAAATCCATTTCTGCACAGTGCCCTTCACCTACATGGCCCAGGCTGGGCAAAATCGACAGCAGTTTGTCATAGTCCTCGGTGGATAAACTCTGCTCTAGATCAGTGCCATCTACGATCAGGGTGCCATCCTCAGCCAGAGCCGCCAAGGGATCAAACCCCAGTGCCCCCGTATTGATGTCGTCGTCAGGAGCAGCCTCACCATCACCGAATAAATGGTCAAAGTGGAAGGTTGCCTCTAAATCAGCGGTCTCTCCTGCAGTCAAGATGCCTTTGCGATCGTCTCCAACGAAATCGCCACAGACAAACCGCAATGGTTGATCCAGTTGCAGGGTAAAGGCAATATCCTGTCCGTCTTTACTGGCAGTCCCTTGGAGCATCACCCCATAGCCTGCGGCGGGTCCCTCAGGGGCAGGGACAACTTTCCAACTCAGGGCGTTATAGCGGCCAGCGGGGGCCTCTTGGCTACCGACTAAAATCGGCTCGGCGGTCTCATCGCCAGCCGCCAGGTCGACGGTGAGGGGACCTTCCCAAGCCAGTGATACTTCAGCAGTGGGCTCGTTCTCTGCTGTGGGATCAAAGGCGGGATCACTCTGGTAGGCGGTGACCTCTTCCAGGGTGACGTAGACATGGTCAAAGCTGATGGTCCAGCCATCGACGGTGACAAAGCCCTGGCGGACAAAGTCCTCGCCGTTCGCGCGCACTTCTAAGGTGCCGCTGCCGTCAGCCTCAGTACCATCGGCCTCAACTGGGTCGGTCTCAGCAGGGTCAGTCTCAGCGGAATCGGGTGCTGCTCCACCACAGGCCGTCAGGGCTGGGATCAAAAGGGATAACCCCAGCAGATGTTTTAAGGATTGAGTTTTTAACATTGCAATCACGAAGGGGCTTACTGCTCTTCCTATTTGAGACGGTGATACTTGGGGATGCTTGATCCCCTCGGATTATCTTTAGACTCTCTCCCCTAGGTGGAGTTATTGCCCCACCGCCAGGCAGATGGGTTTATCGTGACAACAGGTTGTTAAGGGTGAGAGGGACTACGTGAGCGATCGCATTTTGTTTTGGCACCGTCGGGATCTTCGGCTCCACGACAACCTGGGCTTGGCCGCAGCCTGTAAGCGATCGCCCCATGTCACAGGCGTCTTCTGTTTAGATCCTGCCCTTTTGGAAGGAAACGGGGTGGCCCCAGCTCGCGTCACCTACATGATCGGCTGTCTTGCGGAGCTACAAGATCGCTATGGTGACATCGGGGGAGAACTGCTGATCCTTAAGGGGAATCCTGAAACGCAGTTGCCGACTCTTGCCAAAGCTTTAAACGCCGCTGCCGTTTATTGGAACCGTGATGTCGAGCCTTACAGCCGCGATCGCGATACCCGTGTGGCTGCCGCGCTCAAGGCCGAAGATATTGAAATCAAAACCCAGTTTTGGGATCAACTCCTGCACGCCCCCGGTGACGTGATTACGGGGGCCGGATCCCCTTACACCGTTTATGGTCCCTTTTGGCGTAACTGGCAAAAGCAATCCAAAGCCGCCCCTGCCGAAACCCCCACGGAGTTAGCTGGTCTGTCTGCCACTGAGCAAGCCCAAGCGACTAAGGCTGGCGTCATTCCTCTGCCAACCGCACCAGACTTAGGATTTGTTTGGGACAATTCTCTCCCGTTAGCTCCTGGGGAAGAGGCTGCTCTCGAACGGTTGGAAGACTTTTGCAGCGACGATCGCCAAATTGGTGATTACGATACCCAACGCAATTTTCCCGAACATACCGGCACATCAGGGTTAAGTGCCGCGCTCAAGTTTGGGGCGATCGGCATTCGTACAGTCTGGTTAGCCACGGTGGTGGCGGGCGATCGCTCCCCTAGCGATGAGGTTCGCCAAGGCATTCAAACCTGGCGACAAGAACTGGCCTGGCGCGAGTTTTACCAGCATGTGCTCTACTTCTTTCCAGAGTTAGCCGAGGGTCCTTATCGCGCCCACTGGAAAGACTTTCCTTGGGTCAATGATTCCGACCAATTCCAGGCTTGGTGCCAGGGGCGCACTGGTTACCCCTTGGTTGATGCCGCCATGCGCCAACTCAATCAGACCGGCTGGATGCACAATCGCTGCCGCATGGTCGTGGCCAGCTTTTTGACCAAAGACCTGATCATCGACTGGCGCTGGGGGGAGCAATACTTTATGGAAACCCTGATCGATGGGGATCTAGCCGCCAACAACGGGGGATGGCAATGGAGTGCTTCTAGCGGCATGGATCCCAAGCCCCTACGGATTTTTAATCCCTATAGCCAAGCCAAAAAGTTTGATCCGGATGCGACCTATATTCGTCGATGGTTGCCAGAATTACGTCACTTGGACACGACTGCTTTAGTAACGGGCAAGATTGCGCCAGAAGATTGTGCTCATGCTGACTACCCGCAACCCATCGTGGATCACAAACGGCAGCAGGCCCTTTTCAAGGACCTGTATAAAACTCAAAAAGGCTAGCGCAATGTCAAGATTCACAGAGTGTGTAGCGTGGTGTCGAGGTTACGAGACCTACGGTCTCGGTTACATTCGTGGGTCGCACTACGTTTGACCCACGCTACAGCACACTCCAATTTTCGATATTGATAAACCACTAAGCGCTTAACACAAAAGCGTGGCGCTCTGTTATGTAGCGCCACGCTTTCTAGATGTACGTCTGGATTAGGATCTATGCCTTAGCGCTGGCAACTGCTGCTTTAGCAGCTTCTTCCATCAACAGCTCGTAGGTAGCCCGCATCTTCAGACCCACTAAGACCTGGAAGAGGCCACTGCCGTTGTTGGAGCCCGGATATTCCCGGTGCTTGAGCAACAGCTCAGTCATCTCGCCGTAGTATTTGGTCGATGTGCTGCTGAGGTGGCTCTCCACATAGATCAGCTCCTCTAGGCGATCAAACTGACCGTCGATTTCTAGTACGGAGACCTCGTTGCCATAATAGGCATCGGGGCCGTAGTGCATGCGGATTCCAGGGTAAGAACAGGTGAGTTTACGTCCGCAAGGGATCCAGTCAATGGTGGAGCCTTCATCGAATAGATAAACCGGTTCGAAGCCTTCCACACCTTCTTTTTGAATCAAGCGAACCCGCAAAACCTTCTTTTCTTTGTCGTCGGGAATAAGCTGGGTCGGCAGGATTTGAATGACCACATCAGCGTATTGCTTCTGTACGTCAATGTAGGCCTCAAAGTCGGGGCGGCGGGCATTAATAGAAGCCAGCACATCTTCATATGTGTGACCCCGCTCTGCCATATCTCGCTGGATTTTCCAGGCGATTTTAACGTCATCGTCAATATCGAGATAAACGCTGAAATCTAGCAGACCCCGCACCCGCTCGTCATACATGGGGTGCAACCCTTCAATTACAACGACCCGGTTAGGATCAACGCGCTCAGGCGGATCAAGTTCACCGGTCTCGTGATTATAAATCGGCTTATCAATCGAATTCCCTTCCTTGAGAGACTTGATCTGCTCGTACATCAGATCAAAATTGTTGGCTTTTGGATTTAGAGCCGTGACGCCCGCAGCCTTACGCCCTTTACGATCAAGACTGTGATAGTCATCCAAACAAATGACGGTCATAAACTCTTCGCCAAACAGGTCGGCCAGTCTTCTCAAAAATGTGGATTTGCCACATCCAGAATCACCAGCAACCCCAATTAAAACAACGCGATCCGATGGACTCGTCATAGTTTTCCTCAAGCAAGATTGAATGACAACAGCACTAAAAGCACAGAACTAAAATAGAGGGAACGCGCAACAGCAAAACATTTGCCATGAGCTTGCCGATCCTAAAGATCTCTCCCAACACTATGGAGCGCATCTAGACGTTTCACTAAAACCCCAAGAACCTTGAGGTCAGCCATAAAACCTCAGGCAGTAATAGCATCCATCTGACACTAGCTCCATCGATCTCCGTCGGCCCAGAAACTAACCTTGAATTTCTTAGCAGCAACTGCAAGATTCAATAATTGTGTCCTTAACTAGGAAGCATCCTACCAAAATGGTATCGACGCTAACAAGCGCTTCGAGGAGCAACTTATTCATCCCCCGAGATTTTGAAGGTTGGCCCGATGGGTAAGGTCTAAAAACCTATGAGTATAGATTTTGTGTGATGAATCTAAAAATGCGTCAGTCATAACAGCCTGAGCGGGGCATTGCCCTTTACAGTATCTATGGCTTGAGTTTTACTTTTTCCATTCCCGCTCTGAGAGATTGGTGCCGGGTGCTTGCGTCTGTTGGGTGCATCTTGACACCAAGGTCATAAGGATGCCCTGACTGCAGGTGATAGGCTAAAAGAAAAAACTGATAGCCATAACTTTCAGATCACTCTGGCTTAGCCATAGACATTACCAATGGATCTGAGCAAAATGGTGTGGGTTCAGTCGAGATTCAGAGAGTCATAACGTCAGCACATGTACAATTCCAGTCTGAGTGGTGGTGCCAATTCTTTGGCGAGTAGCCGCATGTTTGTCTATGAAATCGAGGGTTTAAAGCAGAACTCCGAGACGAGCTATCCCATTCGTAAGAGTGGTTCGACATTCATCACGGTTCCCTATGACCGTATGAATCAGGAGATGCAAAGAATTACCCGTATGGGGGGCAAAATCGTTAGTATTCGCCCCCTGGAGACAAGTGGTAATGCATCTGCAGCCCCTGCGAATTCTAAAGCTCCTGCAAAAGCCCCTGCGAAAGCCAAAGCTAAAGCCAAGTCGGCTAAGGTTCCGGTAAACACCTATCGCCCGAAAGATCCGTTTGTCGGCAAGGTGATGTCTAACGAGCCCTTAGTTGCTGAGGGCGGCATCGGCATTGTGCAACACATCAAGATGGATTTGGCGGCAGGTGATCTTAGATATCTGGAGGGCCAGAGTATTGGCATCATTCCAGAAGGCACCGATGACAAAGGTAAGCCCCACAAGCTGCGTCTTTATTCCATCGCCTCTACCCAACATGGTGATGACATGAATGACACTACGGTGTCTCTCTGTGTTCGCCAACTGGAGTATAAGCATCCAGAGTCTGGTGAGACGGTTTATGGCGTCTGCTCTACCTATTTGTGCGGTATCGAACCCGGTGCAGATATCAAGATAACGGGTCCTGTGGGCAAGGAAATGCTATTGCCCGATGATCCGGATGCCACCATCATCATGTTGGCTACAGGGACTGGTATTGCGCCGTTCCGAGCTTTCCTCTGGCGCATGTTCAAGGAAGCAGAGAAAAAAGCTAACCCTGATTACCAGTTCAAAGGACTGGCTTGGCTGATCTTCGGGATCCCCGTCACGCCCAACATTCTCTATAAAGAGGAATTGGAAGCTATGGCAGCGGAATATCCTGATAACTTCAACCTAACCTATGCCATCAGCCGGGAACAGCAGAACTCTGAAGGCGGCAGAATGTATATTCAGCATCGCGTGGCTGAACATGCCGAGCAGCTTTGGGAATTGATGCAGAAACCCAATACCCATACTTACATGTGTGGTTTAAAAGGCATGGAAGGTGGCATTGATGAAGGCCTCTCTGCCCAAGCTGAGAAAAATGGCGTCAATTGGGACGATTTCCGCAAGCAAATGAAAAAAGAGCATCGCTGGCATGTAGAGACTTACTAGATACCAGAGCGCTTTCTGTCTCAGGCTTTGGAGTCAGTTTCCTAAACTTGCATCAAAACTTGCAAATCAAGCCGGGGGCGGTCAACGTCTCCGGTTTTTGTTATTAACGGCACCCCCTACAATTGGGGGATATGACACACAAGGGGCGGAGCGTGGCGGTTAAGGTAGGACTTCTGGGGCTCGGGACAGTTGGGGCAGGCACAGCAGCAATTTTATTGGACTCAGCAGGGCGGCATCCCCTGATGGCTGATATTGAGGTCTATCGGGTGGGGGTGAGATCGCTCACCAAGCCGAGGCCGGTAGCCATTGCTGAAGAACACCTCACGACCGATTTAGAGGCCATCGTCACGGATCCCGATGTGGATATCGTGGTGGAGGTGATCGGCGGGCTGGAGCCAGCGCGATCGCTGATTCTCAAGGCTATTCATGCCGGTAAGCATGTGGTTACCGCCAACAAGGCTGTAATTGCGCGATATGGAGATGAAATTTTTACGGCAGCGAATGAGGCTGGGGTTTACGTTCTCTTAGAAGCAGCCGTGGGCGGGGGCATTCCCGTTATCCAGCCGTTGAAACAAGCACTGGGCGTCAATCGGATTCACGCGGTTACGGGCATTGTTAACGGCACCACCAACTACATTCTCACGCGCATGCAGCAAGAGGGGGGTGATTTTGAGCCCATTCTGGCGGATGCCCAAGCGCTGGGTTATGCCGAAGCCGATCCCACCGCTGATGTGGATGGCTTAGATGCAGCCGACAAAATCGCAATTTTGGCCTCTTTAGCTTTTGGTGGACGGATCAACCTAGCTGATGTCCATAGTGAAGGCATCCGCCATGTTAGTGCCGCAGATATCACCTATGCCGATCAGTTAGGATTCGTGATCAAGCTGCTGGCGATCGCCCGTCGCGACACCTGCCCGGTCTCCAACGAAGTGCTCGATCAGCTACAGCTAAGGGTCCACCCTACCCTGGTGCCTAAGAGCCATCCCCTCGCCAGCATCAATGATGTCTACAATGCCATTCTTGTGGAAGGGGAACCCATTGGCCAAGTGATGTTCTTTGGTCCAGGGGCTGGGGCCGGGCCTACTGCCAGCGCTGTGGCCTCAGATATTCTCAGCATTGCTGCGAGTCTCAAATCCCAAGCTGCGGCATCTCCTGGGCCCAACCCGCTTCTAGCTTGTAGCCATCAGCATTACTGCAAAGTCAGCCCGATGGCCGATATTGTCAGTCGCTTTTATGTGCGCCTCTTGGCCCAAGATCAACCCGGCATTATTGGCCAGTTGGGCACTTGCTTTGGTAACCATGAGGTCAGCATTGAGTCGGTAGTGCAAATTGATCTCCATGACGGGGTGGCTGAGATAGTCGTAGTCACCCATGAGGTCCAGGAGGCTAACTTCCAAACGGCCTTGGATGAAGTCCGTGCTTTTGCTGGCATTCAAACTGTACCTGGTGTATTGCGGGTACTGTAAGCACTCCGAGCCATTCAGCAATACCCATCATTACGCCAGTTACAGCCACTGAGATCATGCTGCAGAAACCACCATGTCTCTAACGCCATCCCAGTTTCCTTATCAAATTTCAGGGCAACGCCTGTGGGAGTGGCGACAACAGGCTCAGCAACAGGCCCAAACGGCCAATATTCCTTCAGCAGAGGTGGATTGGTTATTGCAAGGGCTTTGCCAAGTTGATCGCTTAACCTTGCACTTGGGAATAGCTGCGCAAACGACCATCCCCAGCACCGTTTCGTTGCAGGATTTACAACGGTGCTGGCAGCAGCGGGTTCGAGATCGCGTGCCGGTTCAACATCTCGTCGGTATGACCCATTGGCGCACGTTTACGCTTCAGGTTTCTCCAGATGTACTCATTCCCCGACCGGAGACAGAGATACTGATTGATCTCGCTGTGGAGTTAGTGTCGAAGCATCCCAACGGAGCAGAATTGGCCCAGGGGATTTGGGTTGACATGGGCACAGGGAGTGGGGCGATCGCCCTAGGCTTGGCAAGGGCTTTTCCGCAAGCGCAAATCATCGCCACCGATATCAGTTATGAGGCACTGGCGATCGCGCAGCATAACGCCCAGATCAATGGTTTGGGCGATCATATCGAGTTTCGGCAAGGCACCTGGTTTAAACCCTTGACGGCGTGGCAAGGGCAATTGGCAGGTATCGTTTCAAATCCGCCCTATATTCCTAGTGAATTGATATTCAATCTGCAGCCTGAAGTCGTTGACCACGAGCCCCATTTAGCTTTAGATGGTGGCCAAGATGGTCTAGCAGCGGTTCGCCATTTAGCTGCTACCGCGCCCCGATTCTGTATAGGTGGAGGATTATGGTTGGTAGAGCTGATGATGGGACAGGCAGAGGAGGTCAGCCAGTTTCTGCAGGCGACTTCAGCCTATGGCGCTATCACCATCCATCCTGATTTAGCGGGTGTAGAGAGATTTATTAGTGCCCAAAGCACTGAAGCTAACCCAGCTAAGTTGCTTAATGGCGAAGCTCTTATCGATAACCCATAGGCTTAAGGAGATTGCCAGATCAGAATTTACCTGTGGTAAGAGTAGGTCTTGTGCCTACCTTCCGCCAATCACCCTTAAACAAACCGATTTCCCGATTCGTGCCATCCAGTTATTGAAGGCACCCACAAGAGGTGCCCCTACATCGGTGGCTGCGAAGCGCAATGTACCACAGCCAGGTATTTTCTTTTCAAGAAATGTCCTAAAGCCAACGAGGTCGAGTTACATACTTTGACGAGCCAGCCGAATTGTTTCGGGAAAAACACCGACCATTTGAGCAAAGGCATCGTCAGGAATCTTATTCACAATCTTCTGATCAAAGTACATCTGAAATTGCTCTAAAATCATTTGAGCGCGATCAACGGGGATAGGGCGATCCGTAAAATTTTGAGTTAATCGCACCCACTGCAGCCGAATTCGAAGTGCTTTTTGCTGATCTTCAGGGGAACTCGGCTCAAGTAATGAGAGCTTACCCAGGGGTAAAATGCTGATGCAGTCTTGGTCAAAATCACTCCCAACAGCAGAACCAGGACCTGCAAAAACGGCATGAAATTTTCGGTAAATTACAATTCCATTGCGTCGGCGAGGATTCACAATCAAAAGCTGGCCGCTCTTGATGTTCTTCAATATCTCACCTGCCTCTAGACTTTGCTTCACCGATAAATGGGCTGCATTATTTGAATGGGTCGCAAGCATAGTAACAGATTGATGCCTACGCGAATAAATCAGTAATTGCCTGCAGGACTTGTCTACAGACCATACTTATCTATTCGTCTGCTAGGAGTAATATACGGACAGATTTATCAGGCTTGCCTTTTGTGATGAACTGATTTGCTCAACGAATGGGGGTGGAAGATACACGAGTTCCTCAGGCTATATCTCTATAGACCTTGCTTCTATCGTAGGAAAAGCAGTAGGCAAAACTGCTGAGGTTACCAATGAAAACAGTACTACGATGACCCCTCTCATCGCTTGCTTGACAAACCTTGCCAGGACTAGCGAATTCACCCAGCCAAGCTCATTCTACGAGACGGGTGAAACCCCCACAGGATTTCTACAGTAAGAAAATTAAAGCTTTGATGAAGATGTGCTGTTCCAGCACCTGACGGTTAAGCCTGATCTGGTTGCAATAAGGCTATGGCTGCTTGAAGTCACCCATGTTGCAAGTCTGGCTACATGGGTGACTTCAAGCAGTCTGTGGATAAAAGCTTTTAGTCTGGCAACGTGTCAAAGACCTTCTGGCCGCAGCTCTATTACAAAAACCTGCAAGTTAATGGTGGCCTGAAACCGTGCAAGGTTCAGCGATACCCTCAGCCAGCGCTATCTTGCGCTAGAAACCATATTAGACAAAACCTTGCGCAACCGTAGTCGCCGGGGCTGGCCGAACAGGGTCAGCCAATTCATCTCTGCTTGTTCCAGGTGGTAGCCCGCTTGCTCATAAAGCTGGCGGGCAGCCTGATTATTTTCCATCACATGCAGGTACAGCTCCGTGAAGCCGTCTGCTTGAGCGGTTTGCTCACACGCTTTTAAGAGTTGACGGGCAACCCCCGTACGGCGATAGGCTTCACGCACCGCTAAGTTGGACAGATAAAGTTGGCGTCCAGTTTGCTTACGCCAGAGAAAATCGCTCTTGGGCGCGAGTTCAACCGTGCCCACGATCCAGTCTTGTTGATTGGCTGTGGTTTCAACCGTGATCCCTGCCAAACAAACATAGTGGGGGGGGGCATGGCGAAAACGCTGCTTTAAATCTTCGTAAATTCCAATCCGTAGGAGTGGGTAAATCCAGCTCTGCCACCCTTCTGTGCCGTAAAAGCTACGGGTCAAAATATCTGCAAGCTGATGAAGATCGCGATATACCGCAGGACGGACGCGATAGGGCATGGGTTGAGAGTCAGAAGGGTGCAAAGCCTGCCAGCGCGGATGGAGATCGTTTCTTGAGCAGTGTCACAGCAGCAGCTTGTCTAAAGCCAATGCAGTCCATAACTTACCCGGATTTTGAGAGTCCAGTAACGTAAAGAGAATCGATTCGCATCACGGTTCCATGATTGAATCCTACAGGGAACAGTCGATCTAGGAATGTGATCCCAATCATTGCAAGGGTATCCTGGGTTTAGTTAAATCCGCGTCCTTGTTTGTAGATGGCTTGACCGAGTGCATGCAGTTGTCTATCTCACAACCTAGAAAAGCCATCAACAAACCTAAGCTTTTAGTCGTTGATGATGAGCCCGATAACTTAGATCTGCTCTACCGGACTTTCTACCGAGAATTCAAGGTTCTACGAGCGGAAAATGGCTACGAGGCCCTTGAGATCTTAGCGACTCAACCCGATGTCGCGGTGATTGTTTCAGATCAGCGCATGCCCGGAATGAGCGGTACAGAGTTCCTCAGCCAGACCGCTGCCAAGTATCCCAACATCATTCGGATCATCTTGACCGGTTACACCGATGTTGACGATCTCGTTGATGCAATCAATGAAGGCAAAGTCTTTAAATATGTTCAAAAACCTTGGGAAGATGAACATCTCCGCAAAGTCGTTAAGCGCGCCTTAGAAACCCATGTGGTTCTGAAAACGCGCACTGAAGAGTTACAGCGGGTCTTGCGCCAAGAAAGTCTGCTGAATGCGATTACCAATACGATTCGCAACACACCCAACTCTGAGGAGATGATGCAGACCATCGTTGAAACGGTGGGCGCATTGATGGAAGCCAATATCTGTGTCTTGCAACCCAAAGTGGGTGGAGCACTTGGATTGCGGTCCTTTATCTATAGATCGCCCGCCATGGCTGAGGCGGAGCCGATGCTTACGAGTCATCTCCAGGAGTTGGCTTGGAGCGTAGCAGAAGTGACTGTCCTTAATGATGCAGATGCGTTAAGTGAACCCCAGCAGTCGCTCTGGCAGCGTCTAGGGATTCGATCTAGCATTCTCGTTCCTTTAGTGGGGGCACAGGAGCAAGTAGCGGTTTTAGCATTACATCAATGTGGTCAACCGAGGGCTTGGGAAGGCAGCGAAATGCAACTGTTGGTCACTGTTTCTGACCAAGCCGCCCTAGCCTTGGTCCAGGCGAGCACTTATGAACAGGTTCAGGCTCTAGCGCGACGAGAGCAGTTGATCAATACTTTGACCCAAGCGATTCGATCTAGCTTGGAACCCGAGGCTATTTTTGCGGCGATTACCCAGGAATTAGGCCAAGCGCTCCAAGTCGATGGTTGTGCTTTATCGCTTTGGACGGCTAATGCCGAATATGTGGAATGTGTAGGCCTTTATGAACCACCAGAGCCTGGGGATATATCGGTGGCAGGCACAGCTACCACAGTGGGCACTGCTTTACCGCGATCGCAGGTCCCCATCCACACCAATCCCGTTCTGCAGCAAGTTCTAGACACTCAGCAGCCGGTTGCTTTAGATGATCTGAGTCAACATCCAGAGATGGCGGTTCAAGATTCTCTACGAGCCCCGGCTCGATCGTTGCTGATCGTTCCCCTGGTTGCGGATGGCAAGATTTTAGGGAGTATTTCCCTCCGCCAAACTCAGCAGCCCCGCAGTTGGCAACCTGAAGAAATTGATCTAGCCCAGGCGGTGGCGGCCCAAGCCGCGATCGCGGTGCAGCAATCTCGCCTATATCAAACCATGCGGGATCAGGCCGCCCAGCTCTTGGCGCTGGATCGCCAAAAAACTGAGTTTTTTCAAAATATTTCCCACGAGTTTCGCACCCCACTCACGCTCACCCTTGGTCCCCTAGAAACAGCCGTTAATCAAGGGGAAGGATTGTCGCTAGAGCAATCTTCTGTAGCTTTGCGCAATGCGCGGCGTCTGTTGCGCCTGGTCAATCAACTCTTGGATCTGCAGCGTTTGGATGTCGGACGGATGCAGCCCACCTTTAGACCCGTGGCTGCCGATGCCTTTGTCAATGAAATCGTCACCGCATTTCGGCCCTATTGCGATCGCAAACAAATCAATCTCGAAACCCAGCTCGAACTCTGCCCAACGCTATATCTTGATCTCGAAAAGTTTGACAAGGTTCTCTATAATCTGCTGTCCAATGCCGTTAAATTTACCCCCGCTGATGGCACCATCACCGTCACCTTAGGGACGCAAGAGCAATATTGTGTTCTCACGGTGCAAGATACCGGTATCGGTATTCGTGACGATCAGCTTCCCCAACTTTTTGAACGATTCCAACAGGCTGATGGTTCAGCCAATCGTCGCTATGAAGGGAGCGGACTCGGACTTGCTCTCGTTAAAGAACTCGTTCACCTGCACCACGGCAAAGTCACCGTGACCTCGACCTACGGCGAAGGAACCACTTTTTCAGTTTTGGTTCCCCACGGTCGAGGACACCTCCCTGCAGAACAGGTGGTTGAAGCCCCGGTCAATGTAGAAAAGAGCCGCGCCGTGGTGGAACTGGCGGACGTAGACGCAGGCGAAATGCTAACGCCCCCCGTTGTTCTGGATGAGATCGCAACAACTCCGGACCCCGCCGCTGCACAAGTTCTAGTTATAGACGACAATCCTGACCTTCGTAACTACGTCTCTCAGGTCTTGCAGCATCAGGGATACCACGTGCGCACTGCTGCCAGTGGTGAGTTAGCGTTAGAGCTGGTCGAAACCCACACCCCCGACCTCATCCTGACCGATTTAATGATGCCGGGATTGTCGGGCCTCGACGTGATCCAGCGGCTGCGAACCGATGAACGCTTTCATAGCACCCCGATTATTTTGTTGACCGCCAAGGTTGATGACGAAACCCGGATTTCAGGAGTAGAGCAAGGCGCGGATGCTTATTTAGGCAAACCCTTTAACGATCGCGAACTTTTAGCCGAAGTTCGTAACTTGCTGGCCCTCAAAGCGAATGAACGGCGAGTGGCGGAACTCAACCAATACTTAACAGAATCAGTCTTGCGGCGATTTTTACCCAAATCCTTGGTGCAAAAAGCTGCCCACGGCACGCTCCAATTGGACCTACAGCCTGAGCCGCGCCTAGTAACTGTATTGTTCAGCGACATTGTCAGCTTTACACCCCTTTCTGATCAATTGGGATCGCGCCGCATTGCCCAGGTCTTGAATGAATACTTAGAAACCATGACCGATGCCATCTTTGAGAGCGGCGGCACTGTCGATAAGTTTATGGGAGACGGGGTAATGGCCCTGTTTGGGGCACCTGAAGATAATTCTCCCCGCCAGCAAGCTCAACAGGCTGTAGATGCCGTACAGCTTATGCACATCAAGTTGGCCACATTGAACCAACATTGGCAAACCCAAGGCATTCGAGCCGTTCAGTTTCGCTGCGGCATCCACCAAGGCGATGCTGTGGTAGGCATGTTTGGCAGCTCTGTGCGAGCGGACTACACGGCCATTGGCCCTTGCGTCAATATTGCCTCTCGCCTGCAGGAAGTCGCGCACCCCGATGAGATTCTGGTGTCGTCAGAGGTAGCCGAGCATCTGGATGGCGCTCGATTAAAAGCAGTTCGCCCCGTTACCCTCCGTGGCGTCAATCAACCGCTCTTGGCCCACAGCGTTGTAGTCGATAGCCCATAATCAACCGCTAAACCTCTACAGGTTTCTGAGCCTGAATCACTTGGAGGCTACCGCCAGCATATAAACGGGGTTGCGTCTTGTTGAAGCCCACTTGGCTTAAGGTCTCAGCCAAATCGGTGTGGAGCAGTTGCCAGGCGGTTTCAGTTTCAAACAGCCAGAGAAACGTTGCCAGTCCGGGCCAAAAGAGGGGGTTTTGGGGTGAGTGAAAATCGATCATTGCAAAGATGCCGCCAGGCTTCAAAATCCGAAACGCTTCTTGAAAAATCTGCTGCCGCTGGTCCATCTGCATTTCATGCATGGCAGCACTGGTATGAACCACGTCAAAGCTGCGATCGCCAAACGGCATCGCCTCAGCCCAGCCCTCCACAAACGTTGCCTCTGGGACGTTGCTCTGAGCCCGCTGAATCGATCTCGGTGATGCATCCAAGCCTGTCACCTGAACACCCAAAGCCACTAAAAATTGGGTTGTTTGACCACTTCCACAACAGAGATCTAGCACCTGACTCTTTGGCGTTAGCGCCAAATGTTGAAGCGCTAACTGTCGAAATCTTGCCTCTCCCCCTAAGGTCAAAGCAGCCGTCCGGGAAATACCGTCATAGAGCCACTGGTAGCGATAGCTCAAGGGGCGCAAAAAAGTAGCCATCAGGTCAGGTACGCAACATCGTTTTGATTGTAAGAGGGTCGGTTATTGCGACTTCTGCCGACTATCGACCGACGGTATGCTAGCGAAGTTAGCACTCTGCTGAAGAGAGTGCTAGCGTGTCGTTTGCACCAACCATAGAGACGGGACATGGCGAAACTAGTCGTTTTTGATGAGGCGTCACGGCAGGCGCTAGAGAAGGGCGTCAATGCCCTGGCCGACGCGGTCAAAATCACCCTTGGCCCCAGAGGACGCAACGTTGTACTTGAGAAGAAATTTGGCGCGCCTCAGATCGTGAATGATGGCATCACCATCGCCAAGGAAATTGATTTAGATAATCCCTACGAAAATACCGGAGCGAAGTTGATCCAAGAGGTCGCTTCTAAAACCAAGGATTTGGCCGGTGATGGCACCACGACTGCAACGGTCCTGGCTCAGGCCATGATTCGTGAGGGCCTTAAGAATGTTGCTGCCGGTAGCAACCCGGTTAGCCTCCGTCGAGGTATTGACAAGGCCGTTGGCATGCTAGTTGATGAAATTGCTGCTGTGGCTAAACCCATCGAAGGCAACGCCATCTCTCAGGTGGCTACGGTCTCTGCCGGTAGCGACGAAGAAGTGGGCCAGATGATTGCCCAAGCCATGGATAAGGTGACCAAAGACGGCGTCATCACCGTGGAAGAGTCGAAGTCTCTGACCACCGAGCTGGATGTGGTTGAAGGGATGCAGTTTGATCGCGGCTACCTTTCTCCTTATTTTGTGACCGATCAAGAGCGCATGGTCACAGAGCTAGAAAATGCCCGCATCTTGATCACCGATAAAAAAATTAGCTCTATTCAAGACTTGGTCACCGTTCTAGAGCGCATTGCTCGTGAAGGTGCCCCCCTCTTGATCGTAGCTGAGGATATTGAGGGAGAAGCCCTCGCCACTCTCGTGGTCAACAAAGCCCGAGGCGTACTCAATGCCGCCGCCGTGAAGGCTCCTAGTTTTGGAGATCGCCGTAAGGCCATGCTTCAAGATATTGCTGTCCTGACGGGTGGTCAGGTCATTTCTGAAGAGGTGGGCCTCAATCTAGAAATGGCGACCCTCGACATGTTGGGCTCTGCCAGCAAAGTTACGCTCACCAAAGACACCACCACCATCGTGTCTGAGAGCGGCAACACAACCGAGATCGACAAGCGCATTGCTCAAATTCGTCAAGAACTGGAGCGCACCGACTCAGACTATGACAAAGAGAAGCTGTCGGAGCGACTGGCTAAGCTGGCCGGTGGGGTTGCGGTGATTAAGGTGGGTGCAGCCACCGAAACTGAACTCAAAGATCGCAAGCTACGGATTGAAGATGCCCTTAGCGCCACCAAAGCTGCAGTCGATGAAGGCATCGTTCCGGGCGGTGGCGTCACCCTACTCCACCTCTCTCAGAAATTGGATGGTCTGAAAGCATCTCTAACGGTGCCCGAAGAGCAAGTTGGCGTGGACATCGTCATCAAAGCGCTGGAAGCACCCCTGCGTCAGATTTCTGATAACGCGGGTGCCGAAGGGGCTGTTGTCGTTGAGAAAGTTCGCAACATGGACTTCACCATGGGGTATAACGCCCTGACCGGCAACTATGAAGACCTGATCGCCAGCGGCATCATCGACCCCGCTAAGGTAGTCCGTTCTGCCCTGCAGGATGCGGCCTCTATTGCTGGCATGGTGCTTACGACCGAGGTGGTCGTCGTTGAGAAACCCGAGCCTCCTGCTCCCGCTGGCGACCCCGGTATGGGTGGCATGGGCGGTATGGGTGGCATGGGCGGTATGGGCGGCATGGGTATGATGTAGTCTCCTGCACGAGCCAGCCAAATATCTCACATAAAACCCTCAAGACTTCTGTTCTTGAGGGTTTTATGGCTTTAGAGTTTCATGCACACGAATTTCACAGGAGTCAATGGAAGGCGTTGAGTGCTGAAGCTCTGAGGAATTTTTGCCAACGAACGAACCATTTGCCGTCTATTCGTTTTAGTGCGGCGGTTATCAATGACGTAGTTGCCTAATGCTGAGTGCAACCAGGCAGCTTTGACCTGAATTTTAATCAGGTCATACCCTAAATCAAAAACCAGGTCGTACGGTAAGCGATCTCCCACGGGCTTGAGTACACCCCAGCCTCGCTTCAATGCCTGTAGGATCGTGGCCTGCTCAGCGATATCACCTTTAAGTTTGGTATCCATCGTGAACCTCATAAAGCAAAAGCTCCCGGCTCTAGAAGAACCGGGAGCTTTTCAAGCGGTTTGGTGGCGGGGCATGGATTTGAACCATGGACCTTCGGGTTATGAGCCCGACGAGCTACCAGACTGCTCTACCCCGCGTCGGCTTAACAAGTATAGCGATAAAATCGCCATCTGCGTGGCGCATGCAAAAATAAATCGGCCAGTATTTTAAATCAGCCGATATTTACAGAAAGGCCAGCTCCCCTTGTACATCTAAACGTTTGTACTGACTCAAAACCATATAGTCTGAAGCCAAAGCTTCAGAGATATCCGGAGTAATCCACCCCAGTTGTCGCAATAGATGGACCGCCACAGCTGACTTAGCGCGTTTAGAGCCATCCAGAACTTTAATGGCTAGACCAAGCCCTTCGCCCACACGCCCTATGCATTGAATCCCTTCAGCACCGGACTTGCTGACCAAAGCCCCTTGGGTTGCTTGCATTAGGTCAGTATCAAAAGCTTGAGGTCCCGCAACCAGCTCAGGGTGATGGGTCATGGCCCGCACGATCCGCTCCATCGCAATATTATTCCCGGAAGCTAGCTGAGCAAAGAGGGACGCCATCTGGTGGAGGGTCATGACATAGGTGGGCGCACCGCAATCATCGTGAGCCCTGATAAATTCATCAGATGGAATCCCGAGTAGGTCGGCCACTTGGCCCAAAATCAGCGTCTGAACTGGGTGATTGTGGTGTAGGTAGCTTTCTAAGGGCCACTGACGCTGCTGGCACACCGCCAACATGCCGGCGTGCTTACCCGAACAATTGTGTTCCAAAGGGTTTTTTCGACCTATGGGGGTTGGGCATTTCAACATTGATGGATCAACATTGGCTTGCCAAAGAATGCGAAAGGCTTGCCGTACTTGGGCCATGGTTCCCTGATGGGAGGCACAAATAATCGCTAGGTCCCGATCATCTAAGCCAAACTGTTCCATCACTCCAGAGGTGGTTACAGCCATCGCTTGAAAAGGCTTTAGGGCAGATCGGATAAAGGCTGTGGTCTCAGCATTGCCTGCCACGGAGAGCGCTCGTCCACGTGCATCACAGGCAACCGCATGAACAATATGTACCGACTCGACGATGCCTTCTCGCAGGAGCTGCACTTGCAGTGATTTGGCCTGATAACGCGTGTTTCTAGTCATGGCCGCTCCGTGTGCTATGTACCCAGCGTCGGAATTCTGCTTATAAGGCAACTGGCCTTTATAAAAACTGCCATGTCGCCGCTAAGCCAGAGAGAATCATACCAATCACCCCAAAGGTATTGCGAATCCGCCTCAGAATTGGCTTGACTTGATAGTCCATAATCAAGCGATCGCGGTTCAAGATCTCTTCCGGTTTCACCCAAATCTGGCCATCGTACCAACCTGACTCTTCGTAGGGCACGTCTTGCTGCTGCAGCCGTCGCCCCACATGGAGCCAACCCACATAGAGTTGGACAAGGGCCAAAACCGGCAAAAGCAGCGCCCCAACGGCAGCTACAATGCCAAACAGCAGTGGGACTTTCCCTGGAGGGAAGTTAATGGCTACCACGGGCCCTGACAAAAGCCAGCTCAGCCCCCACCATAGAACTAAAGGCCAAACATACCCCACCAACGAAGCATTGCCCCAGCGGTAAAACCAAGAGTCCCGCATGGACTCATATTCATTAATCGGGAGCTGATCCGGGGGGACCGGGCAGCGGGATGAGATAGCAGACATAGGCGCTCAAAGCGTCGATTTCACTGAATTACCATAACGCTAATCTGATGAGCTTCAGGAAATAGGTTTATGTCCCTTAGGGTCGGTCTTTAACCATCGCTTTCAGGCAAGAAGTCTACGGTTTCAGCATGGCCCCAAAAAGCTTCGAGATCATAAAATTCACGTTCTTCTGGCATAAAGGTGTGCGTAATCACATCGCCATAATCTTGTAAAACCCAGCGACCCTCCCCTTGCCCTTCGGTCCGTAACGGCGATCGCCCCAGTTCTGTCTCGACCGTCGCTTCAATGGTGCGGCAAATGGCCCGTACCTGCACCGCTGAAAAGCCGGTCACAATCACAAAGTAATCTGCCAGGTAAGAAACCCCATCCACTTTAAGAATACGAATATCGCCACCTTTGCGCTCATCTGCCGCTCGCGCAATCACCTGCGCCAACTTGAGCGCATTGTCAGAATCAGTGGGCTGGGATGTAAGGGCATCCGCGGGCGGCGTTGAAGTGGAAGGATGGGTCATGGGCAAGCCGAAATCCTCAGGTATAGGTGCAAAACATCGATACCATCAACCATAACGATTTCCACACCAGAACGGCGGAAATGATTGCGCAACGTCAAGACTGATGCAGACTGCTGGCAGCAAGCAAGGTGCCATGGTTCCAAGATAGAGCGGGAATAAGGCGTTGTTGCAAATCCCTGTCGCAGCCGCTCAACCCCAGGAGCAACGTGTATCATAAAGCTCACTGTTTTGGCCCAGGCAACATCATCGGTACATCATCCGCAGGAGGACTCCTATGGCCATTAGCTTTCCGGTCATTATCCTGGCACTCTTAGTAGCTGGCATTTTGGGCATTGCGATCGGTTATTCCATGGCCCAAAAGCGCTTTCAACAAGAGGCTGATGTCCTCCAAGAAAAGAATCAAAAGCGGTTACAAGCAATAGAAACCGCCCATGAGCAGCGCCTCAACGATGCCTTGTTTAAAGCCAGGCAAGACTATGAGGCACAACTGTCCTATCGCATTGGTCAATATCAAGATCAGCTCTCCCAGAGTTTGGCTGAGCGAGAGCAAGAGCATGAAACTCGCCTCGAAGTCTGGCAACAGGGGGTGACCGCATCCAATGGCGTGCAAGCCTCAAGCCAACCTGCCACAGCACCTGAAGTCATGCAGCTCAAACATCAGTATGAGTCGCGCCTCAAAGAGGCTGCTCAGAAGTTGCAGCGAGCCTACGAACAAAAACTCGCTCAACAGTCCCAGGCGGCGACCCACGACTTGCAACAGGCTTACGAGGCCAAGCTGTCGCAAAAGATTACTCATTATGAAACCCAACTGGCTGAGCGCGTCATTCAGCTTGAGTCAGAGTTTGAAGCCCGTCAAGCCGCAATTACTGCCACCGTTGATGAGGTTGCCCCTGAACCAGAAGCGTTAGCGGGTGGTTTAGAGGTCGAGCTAGATAAACTGCCTGATTTTCCCCAGGCTTCACCCAGTGAGATTATGGGCACCGGCAACAACGAACCTACTATTACCCTGCATCGCCCGTTTTCGCTGAGTAACTCTGATACTGCCCCAGCTCCGGAAGCGGATTTGCCAGATTTGAATATGTTGGATGCGCTGGAGGCCGTTCCACCAGCGTCATCTTCATTAAAAAACGAAGGGGAATTGGCAGATTCAGCTGAACCAAAGGAACAGCTCCTGGCCGATTTGGCAGAACTTGACGATATTCCGCCACTCCCAGAAGCTAACAACCCTGATCCTTTAGAAGACTTGGCTGACTTCTCCACAGGCAGTCAGAGCGATGAGCTGGAGATCGAAGTTGAACAGTTAGATTCCCTTGATTTAGATGATATCGAGTAATTGAGCTAAGTCGTTGGTTAAAACGGAGGTCAGAGCACTTTTCGACCAGTTGCTGACCCGGACTTGCTATCGTATCGACTGGAAACCTACTTTACGCTGAGGATTTTGCTATGCCCCGTGCCGTCATGGAAACCGATCAAGGCACTATCAACCTGGAGCTTTTTGACAAGGAGGCCCCTAATACAGTGGCTAATTTCGTCAAGCTCTCTAAGGACGGGTTTTACGATGGCCTCAAGTTCCATCGGGTCATCCCCAACTTTATGATTCAAGGGGGTTGCCCCAAGGGTACTGGGACTGGGGGACCGGGCTACCAGATCAAATGCGAAATCAATCCCAATAAGCATTTGGCAGGTACCTTATCTATGGCTCACGCCGGTAAAGATACGGGAGGAAGTCAGTTTTTTATATGCCACGGTCCTCAACGTCACTTGGATGGTGTACATACGGTCTTTGGCCAAACCCAAGATATGGATGTAGTGAACGCCATTCGTCAAGGGGACAAGATCAAGTCGGTCACCATTGAGGACTAATGGCTGAATACCAACCGTCGTTGCTTTCACAGCAAGACTTGCGGGCGGCAGAGGTGTCGTGGGCCTATAACCAGGGCCTAGAACGCCAGACGCCGCTCAATGAGTCAGCATTGCAGGGTTGGAAGCAGCAAATTCAAGCCTTTCAAGGCAAGGTCATCGCTGCCCCGAGCAACCACCAGGGATCGCTCTTTGATGTTGGAGATACCGCGTCTCCAGCGGATCTGATCGATCCCTTTGGTTTGCCGCCACGTAACGCTGAGTTTTGGCGTGAGCAATTTCATGAAGCGGGAGACGCCGCCCTCTATTTTGTGGTGGATCAAGCGGCAGATCTCTTGCTGTACGTGGGGGAAACTGTTAAGGCCAATCAGCGCTGGAAGGGGACCCACGATTGCAAACGTTACATCCTCAGCTATGTTGAAGCCCATCGCGCCCATGACCTGCCAGTAGAGGTCAATATTGGCTTTTGGCCCCATGCCCCGGTCGAGCGTCGAGCCCGACAAACATTGGAGTCTGAACTGATTTACAAGTGGCGATCGCCCTTTAATAAACAAAACTGGCGGTTTTGGGGCACCCCATTTGTGGGCCAGTCGTTATCTGAGGCCTGATGGGAGCTGTGATCTTGCTATGACACTATCTTCTCCCGTTGATCAGTTGCGATCGCTGTTTGAGACCGCGGTCAGAACCGCCCAGCCCGAGCACCGCATTCCCGACTTTTTACCTACCCCGCCCATCGGCAAAACGGTGGTGGTGGGCGCGGGCAAATCTGCAGCGGCAATGGCCCGAGCCGTTGAGCAGGCTTGGCCCACTGATCTGAGCGGTGTGGTGGTTACTCGCTATGGCCACGGTGCCCCGACCCAGCAGATTGAAGTCCTAGAAGCCGCCCATCCTGTGCCTGATAGCCAGGGCATGGCCGCTGCGGAACGGATTTTGCAAACGGTTGCGCCTCTGGGACCCGATGATCTAGTCATTTGCCTGATTTCAGGGGGGGGATCGGCCCTGCTCACCTTGCCGCCTGAAGGCATGACGCTGGATCTGTTGGCCGGTATCAACCGCCAACTGCTCAGGTGTGGGGCTGATATCACCGAAATGAACACGGTGCGCAAGAACTTGTCGCGCTCTTCTGGCGGTCGGTTGGCGGCAGCAGCCTATCCCGCTCAGGTGGTCTCGCTGATCATTTCGGATGTGCCAGGAGATGACCTGCGGGCGATCGCCTCTGGCCCCACCGTTGGCGATACCGCCACCGCCGCTGATGCCCAGGGCATTTTGCAGCGCTACAACATTGATGTGTCGCCTGTGGTTTTGGATTATCTGGGCAAAGACCCAAACCCAGTGATTCGTCCCGATGATAATCGCCTCAGCACCACTCAAAGCCACCTAATTGCCACCCCCCAGCAATCACTGGAAGCCGCTGCTGAACTCGCTCAGGCTCAAGGCTATACCCCCTTTATTTTGGGCAATGCCATTGAGGGCGAGGCCCAGCAAGTCGGTATCGTCCATGCCGGTATTGCTCGCCAGGTGGTCAATCATAATCAGCCCATCGCCCCGCCCTGCGTGATCCTGTCCGGGGGAGAAACCACCGTCACCGTTACCGGTGAAGCGGGTAAAGGGGGACGCAACAGCGAGTTCTTGCTTTCCCTCGCCATTGCACTAAATAGTTTGGACAAGGTGTGGGCGATCGCGTGCGATACCGATGGTATTGATGGCAGTGAGACCAATGCAGGCGCAGTGATCACCCCTGATAGCCTGGCCCAAGCCAGACAGCAGGGGCTCAGTGCCGCCGATTATTTACATCGCCACGACAGCTATAGTTTCTTCGCCGGTATCAATGCTCTGGTGGAAACTGGCCCGACCCTTACCAACGTCAACGACTTTCGCGCCATCTTGATCGAACCGTGACGGGACGTGCCCAAAATTCAGTCCCTTGGTTGGCCCTCGTGATCGGCAATACCCGACTCCATTGGGCCGCATTTGATGGCGACCATCTGTGCGCAACTTGGCATACGAGCCATCTCACCTCACAGCAAGTCGCGCCACTGCTTGCCAACTTGGGCGATCAACAGCAGTGGATTGCGCTGGGGGTGACGCCGCCGCGCTTGCCCAATGCGACTCCACTTTATTTAGCCTCGGTGGTGGGGGCACAAGCTGAGCTGTGGCAAGACTATCCTCACCTGCACACCGTTGCCTTAGAGCGCCTGCCCCTCCGTAATCTGTACTCGACCCTCGGCATCGATCGCGCCCTCAACCTTTTAGGGGCAGGCGATCGCTATGGCTGGCCCG
>ERZ1740060.296-NODE-296-length-35933-cov-5.965355_pt1 | contig 35933 bp, 30 predicted proteins | sample MGYA00581743_ERZ1740060 | MGnify/ENA primary metagenome ERZ1740060 (study PRJEB43018, sample SAMN04849235) | marine metagenome | isolation source: floating plastic debris | place: Pacific Ocean | collected 2008-08-27 | study: EMG produced TPA metagenomics assembly...
GGCCCCAAAGCCCTTGGGTTCGAGAACCTGCCTTTTGGCGATCACAAAGCATTGGAGGCCGCGCTCCACCGTGAAGACTGTGCTGCGGTCTTGATTGAGCCCATTCAGGGTGAGGGCGGCGTGCGATCTGTCCCCGATGCCGACCTCAAAGAGCTTCGCAAGGCGTGCGACAAAGCCGGCGTGCTGTTGATCCTCGATGAGGTGCAGTCCGGCGTGGGCCGCACGGGCTATCTCTTCGCGCACCAGCGGCTCGGCATCGAGCCGGACATCATGGCCATCGCCAAAGGCATCGGCGGTGGTTTCCCGATGGGCGCGTGCCTTGCAACAGCCGAGGTTGCAGAGTCCATGGTGCCGGGCACGCATGGCTCGACCTTTGGCGGCAATCCGCTGGCCATGGCGGTCGGTAACGCGGTGCTTGATGTCGTGCTGGAAGACGGTTTTTTGGAAACCGTCCGCGAGCGCGGCCGCGATCTTTCCCAGTCGCTCAGTGCCCTGCTTGATCTTTATCCCGACGTGTTCACCGAAGTGCGCGGCGAGGGCCTGTTGCGTGGTCTCAAATGCGTTGTTCCAGCCGGTGACGTGGTTGCCGCCGCACGCGAAAAAGGCCTCCTCCTGGTAGGTGCCGGCGATAATGTCGTGCGCCTTCTTCCGCCTCTCATCGTCACCGATGCCGACATCGCCTTTGCGATGGACGCGCTGGAAGACGCGGCGCGTTCCCTCGACACCGCCGACGATTAAACCGTCATACCCATTTTCTCTTCTCATCTGAATCCATCGTCATGACCCGTCATTTTCTTGATATCGATGCCCTGCCCACCCAGACCTTTCAGGCCATTCTGCGCGACGGCCATGCCCGAAAGGCGGCCTTAAAAGGTGGCCGCGCCGACCGTCCGCTCGACGGCAAGGTCCTGGCGCTCATCTTCGAGCAGCCCTCCCTGCGCACGCGCATGTCGTTTGATGTTGGCATGCGCCAGCTTGGCGGTGAAACGGTGATGGTCACGGGTAGCGAGATCGAACTGGGCAAGCGCGAAAGCGTGGCAGACACAGCCAAGGTTCTCTCTCGGTTCGTCGATGCGATCATGATCCGCACGCTCGATCACGCGATGCTGGAAGGGCTCGCCGAACACGCGACCGTGCCGGTTATCAACGGTCTCACCAAACAGTCTCACCCGTGTCAGGTGATGGCCGACATTCTCACCTATGAGGAGCATCGCGGTCCGCTTGCTGGCAAGAAGGTGGCTTGGACCGGCGATACCAACAATGTGCTTTACAGCTGGATCCAGGCCGCTGGCCATATCGATATGACCATCGCCGTTGCCACACCTGCCGAAGAAGCCCTGCCGCAATCCACCGTGGATGCCGCGCAGAAGGCTGGCATTCGTCTTGAGACCATGACGGACGCTGAGGCCGCTGTCGGCGATGCTGATCTCGTCATCACCGACACTTGGGTGTCGATGGGCGACGACAAAAGCGAAAGCCGCCACAATCTGTTCGCACCCTACCAGGTCAACGAGCGTTTGATGGCCCATGCCAAACCCGATGCCCTCTTCATGCACTGCCTGCCGGCCTATCGCGGCCAGGAGGTGACCGAAGGCGTCATCGACGGACCGCAATCGGTTGTCTTCGATGAGGCAGAGAACCGCATGCACGCGCAGAAGAGCGTTTTGGCCTGGTGCTTCGGCCTGGTGGACTGAGGCAGGATCGATGAGCTGCGCGCTGGCCGCATAGCACCTGTGCTTGGAATTCCGCTAAGCCGTCTTATCTAAGGGTTCAACCGCGCATCTCTCGCGCATCCCTCCCTCCATGATAGGTTGATCCTATGACACCCAATCCACCGCATGGCGGTCGGGCCGGTTCAGCCGTTCCGTCCGCAACAACCAGTGCGACTGCACCTGCCAGCCGCGCGCCTGCCAGCTTTCATGCCGGCGATGACGACCATGTAATGCCCTTCGCCGTCGAGGCGTTGGACGTGCGCGGCCGCGTCATTCGCCTCGGCCCGGCTATCGATGATCTTCTGGCCCGGCACGACTACCCCGAGCCGGTCGCACGGCTCTTGGCTGAGATGGTTGCGCTGACGCTTCTTCTGGGCACGTCCCTGAAGTTTGATGGACGCTTTATCGTGCAGGCTCAGGGCAATGGCCCTGTGTCGTTGCTCGTCGTCGACTTCCAGACGCCTGACTCCGTGCGCGCCATGGCACGCTATGATGAGGCACGTCTGGCGGCTGCGGTTGCAGCCGGTGAAGCCCAGCCGGCCCAGCTTCTAGGTAAGGGTCATCTGGCGCTCACCGTCGATCAGGGCGCGCATATGAGCCGCTATCAGGGCGTGGTCGCGATGGAAGGCGAGAGCCTGGAAGAAATGGCGCAGGCCTATTTCCTCCAGTCCGAGCAGATCCCGACTTTGGTTCGCTTGGCCGTGGCTCAGACCGTTGAGCGCGGCGAGGGCGGCAAAGCCCATTGGCGTGCCGGCGGCTTTATCGGGCAGTACCTGCCGCGTGACACGAGCCGTGTTGCCGTCCGGGACTTGCATCCCGGTGACGACCCGAACCCGGAAGCCACGGGTGCGACCTTGCCGGACCATCACGAGCATTGGCGTGAAGCTGAAGCTTTGATCGGAACGATTGAAGATGCAGAGCTTGTCGATCCGCAAACCGGGTCTGACCAACTGGTCTACCGGCTGTTCCATGAGCGCGGTGTTCGCGTGTTCGAGGCGCTTCCTGTGAGCGAAAACTGCACCTGTTCGCTCGACCGGGTGAAGGCAACTGTGAAGACCTTTGCCGACGATCCCGATCCGTCCATGATCGATAACGGGGCCATCGTCGTGACCTGCGAGTTCTGTTCCAAGCAGTATCGGTTTGATCCCGAAACACTTGAGCCGATCACGCAGTAAACCCTTGTAAAGAATATTGAAAGGCCGGTCTCCAAAAGCTCAAATGAGCTGGCGGAAGCCGGCCTTTTTGTAACATGACCAATCTTTAACGGGTGCTTTGCGGCCATCCATGGCAAGTACTTGCACGTATCAAAAAGCGAGCGTGGCGACGCTTTCGCCTAAGCGTGCGCGCAGATTTACCAAAGAGACACCGCAGAGTGAGCGCAATGCTGAACCCCGATCCGCAACCGGTAGACGATGTTGAGAGCGTCGACCAGAGCGTAGAACAGCAGGCCACACCGGCCAATCCATCCGGCTTATGGCTGGCGACCAAGACCGTCATTTCCGCGGCGCTGGCCATCGCCATCATCGCCGGCGGCGTGTTCGTTATGCAGTTGTTGATCGCCGCGCGGCCAGAAGTTCCTCAGCGCCCAGCGAGCGAACGCCAGATCGCGGTTCTCACCCAGCAAGTCGTGCAAACGACGCACAGCCCGACCATCAACGTGTTCGGTGAGGTGGTTGCCGGCCGGTTGGTCGATCTCCGAGCGCTTGTCGCCGGAGAGATCACAGATGCGAATCCAAGCCTCGAAGCCGGTCGACGGATTGAGGCTGGAACCTCACTTCTGGAGATTGACCGCTTTTCCTATGAGGGCGCGGTGGTTGAAGCTGAGGCGAACCTTGCTGAGGCAGTGGCACGACTGGCTGAGGCCGAAGCGCGCCTTGGCCTTGAAGAGGGCCAGCTTGCCAGCGCCGAAGATCAGTTGGAACTCGCCGAGCGCGATCTGGAGCGCGCAGAGCAGCTTGCCGGCACTGGTGATCTCACCGACCGGGCCCTGGACGACCGTCGTCTGATCGTGTCGCAGCGCAGCCAGACCGTGGAACAGCGCCGCGCCAACTTGGCCATTGAAGAGGCCCGTTTGGACCAGCAGCGCGCAGCGATCCAGCGCTTGGAATGGCGTGTTGCCCAAGCCGAGCGCGATCTGGAACGCACCGCGCTTCTGGCGCCTTTCTCAGGCGTTATCCGATCTGAGAGCGCGGAGCCGGGCCGCCTGGTGTCGGTCAATGATGTGCTCGCCACCATCTATGATGACAGCGCGCTCAATGTGCGCTTCACCCTGTCGGACAGCCAGTTTGGTCGCTTGGCGGGCGAAGAAACCGCGCTGGTCGGTCGCCCGATCACCGTCACCTGGTCAACGGGCGGTCAGGACGTCATCTTGCCAGGGACCATTGACCGGCTGGACGCCGATATCGCAGCGGCGAGCGGCGGCGTTGCTCTTTTCGGACAGGTCGACCAAAGCGCTGCACCCGCAGCCTTGCGCCCCGGCGCCTTTGTTTCCGTTGCGATGGCCGATCAGGCGTTTGGCGCGACCATTCGCGTGCCGGAAACCGCGATCTACAATTCCGATCATGTTTTCGCCGTCGTCGATGACCGGTTGCAACGCCGCGCGATTGAACTGGTCGCTTGGGACGGTGCGTTCGCGCTCGTGCGCTCGGCCGACGGCACCTCTTTGGATGGCGCGGAAATCGTCACCTCGCGCATGACCGATGCCGGCGACGGCGTCGCCATACGCCGCATCACGCCGGCAAGCTGAGGCGCGCCACCATGGCAGGTAAATCGACCAAAGCACCCGTCACACAGATCACACGCCGTGCCGCGGCCCTAGCAGGTGCCGGGCGGCTCAACCGGCAGGCCTTTGGGCCGATCCCGCTGATCAGCCGCTTTGCGCGCCACCCCAACGCTGCCAATCTGGTGATGGCGTTGATGTTTCTGTTCGGCATCTTCGGCCTTGCCAACCTCAACACGCAGTTTTTTCCCGACATTGAGACCAAGTCGATCACCATCACGACGGCTTGGAGCGGCGCCAGCGCGGAGGATGTGGAAAGCAACATTCTCGCCGTCGTCGAACCGGAGGTGCGGTTCATCACCGGTGTTGACGAGATTATCTCCTACGCCCGCGAAGGGTCCGGCACTGTCGTCTTGGAGTTCACTGACGACACAGACATGATCGAGGCGCGGGCCGATGTTGAGCAGGCCGTCAGCGCGATCACGCTTCTGCCCGACGGCTCCGAAACGCCCGTTATCACGACCAGCGATTTCTTTGACCGTGTGGGTCGCGTATCCATATCCGGACCCTTCTCCGAAGAAGCCTTGAAGAGTTACGCCCGCGACCTGCGTGATCGCCTGATCGACGCTGGCATCGACCGGGTCGACTTCCTGGGCCTTCGCGACACCGAGTATGAGGTCACCATCAACCCGGCGACCTTGCGCCGGCTCGATCTTACCATTGGTGGCGTTGCCGGCCGCATCTCTGAGAACAGCCGTGACCTTCCATCGGGCAATTTGGATGGCGATCTGGAACGGCAGATCCGAACCCTGAGTGACGCCGACAGCGCCGAAGCTCTGGGCCATGTCGTGGTTCGGGGCCTTGCCAATGGCGAGCGGATCGAACTGCGCGATATCGCCGACATCCGCCAGACCTATGACGGCTCGCAGGTTCAGGGCTTCATGGGCGGTGAGCAGGCTGTCCGCCTGACCATCTTCCGCTCGGCCACAGCAGACGTGCTTGAGGTGGCCGACGCCATGCTGCAAGCAGTCGAGCAGGCCCAAGCCGACTATCCGCAATCGCTGACGCTCAACGTGTTCGACCTGTCATCGACAGCGGTGTCGGAACGTATTCGCTTGCTGGTTACCAACGGTCTGTCTGGCCTGTTGGTGGTCATCACCATCCTCTTCATTTTCCTCAATGCTCGCATCGCGTTCTGGGTGGCGGTTGGTATTCCGACGGCCGTTATGGCGACGCTCGGCCTGATGTTCGCCTTCGGCGAGTCCATCAACATGATCTCGCTGTTCGCGCTCATCATGACGCTTGGAATCATCGTGGACGATGCCATTGTGGTCGGCGAACACACAGCCACGCGTCTTGATGAGGGCGAGGGGCCATTTGAGGCCGCCGAAAACGGCGCATCGCGCATGATGATGCCCGTTATCGCCGCGATGCTGACGACCGTTGCTGCCTTCGGCCCGATCCTGCTTGTCGGCTCGACCATCGGACAGATCATGGGCGTTCTGCCGGTGATTGTCGTTTCGGTCCTTATCGCCAGCCTTGTCGAGGTCTTCTTTGTGCTGCCGGGTCACCTGGCCCACTCGTTGGACTCCAAGGCCCGCCGTGGCACCAATTGGACACGCCTTATCCTGTCGGCGCTTACCATCGCCGCGCCGCTCGTCCTGATGTTGTATTCGACCGGCCTATCGGCGGCGGTCGGGCTGGCTGAGGTCGCATCGACGATCCGCGCCCTTCCCTTTGCCGAAACGCCAATTCTGCCGGTCGCGATCGCCATCGTTGCGTTTGGCTTGGCCGCGCTCATTGAGCTTGTTCGGCTTGCCGGTGAGCGGCGACGTGATCGCCGCATGGCAGCGGGCACCTACTCACCACAGGCCAAGCCGGCTTTCCGGCGTGCTTTCGACAACGGTTTTGCCTGGGTGCGCGACAATCCGTTCCGCGCCATCGTCAGAACCGCGGTCGCCTGGCGGTATGTGACCTTGGCCCTGTGCATCGCAGCGCTGGTGATGATCGCTGGCGTGCTGCGTGGCAACCATGTCGGGTTTGTTTTCTTCCCCTCGCCGGAAGCTGAAAACATCAACGCCAACATCACTTTCACGCCAGGTGTGTCAGAAGCCGAGGCACTGGCCACATTGGCCGCGGTTCAAGCAGCGCTTGTTACCGCCGATGCCCGCTTGACGGCTGACCTTCCCAATGAGGGCACCTTGGTGCGCTCGGCTTTCTCCCGCTATGGCAGCGCTGGCCGCAACCGAGGCGACAATTTTGCCGCCGTCAATGTTGAGCTGACATCGAGCGAGTCCCGATCGATCCGCACACCGGCGGTCGTGCGCGCCTGGCGTCAGGCATTGCCTGATCTCCCAGGTGTTGAACGCATCGCCATCAGCGAGCAGCGTGGCGGGCCTCCTGGCCGTGATCTCGATATCCGGCTGATCGGCGATGACGCGGCGACGCTGAAAACCGCCGGTGCTGAGGTGCAGCAGGTTCTGGCACGCTTCCCGGGTGTGTCGGGCGTGGATGATGATCTGCCTTATGGCAAGCCGGAACTCATCATGACACTGACCGAGCGCGGTGAGGCCCTCGGCTTCACCCTGGATGCCGTTGGCGTTGAAATCCGCGATGCTGTGAGTGGGCGCGTTGCACGCGATCTTCCCTTCCCTGACGAAGAAATCGCTATCCGTGTCCGTCAGGAACTCGGCGATGGCGGCACCGGCGCGCTGCGGTCTCTGGAACTGCGCTCACCGTCTGGGCTCTATGTGCCGCTTACCGAAGTGGTGAACCTGGAAGATCGTCAGGGCTTCTCCGTCATCCAGCGACGCGACGGCCGCACGACCGTGTCCGTCACGGCCGATGTCGACCCGGAGATCACCAGCAACAGCGAAATCGAGGCCGAACTGCGCGCCGGCGAACTTCAGGTGATCGCCGATCGCTATGGCATCAACTTTGAGTTTTCCGGTCGTGCTGAAGAGCGTCAGGAAGCCTTCGCGGACCTTGGTCTGGGCGGTGCATTGGCGCTCGGGCTTATGTACATCATCCTGTCCTGGGTGTTCGCCAGCTATTGGCGCCCCATCGCGGTGATGATGATCATTCCCTTCGGCATAGTCGGCGCGATCATCGGCCATTGGGTGATGGGCTTTCAGCTCACCATCCTGTCCTTTATCGGTCTGCTGGGACTGGCCGGCATCCTGGTCAACAACTCCATCATTCTGGTATCGCGGTTCGATGACCGATTGCGCGAGGGGCTGTCTGTTGCAGACGCTGCTGTCCAGGCCACGCAGGATCGCTTCCGCGCCATCCTCTTGACCTCGCTGACCACCATTGGCGGGCTCTCACCGCTTCTGTTCGAGACCTCGGTGCAGGCGCAGTTCCTCATGCCGATGGCAATCACCATCACCTTCGGCCTTGGTACCGCGACGCTGTTTGTGATGGTGCTGGTGCCATCGCTTCTGAAGGTTGGTGATGATATCGGCCTGGTGCTGAAAACGTTCTTTGGTCGCCGCCTCGCGGACATGACGCCAGCCGAGTAGCTGGCGACGGCTTGGCCTAGATGCGCCAGAAGCGGGGCAGGATCAGCACCAGAACGGTGAAGAGCTCGAGCCGGCCAATCAGCATCGCAAGCGCCAACAGCCATTTGGCAAGGTCCGGCAGAGTGGAGAAGTTCCCTGACGGACCGATGACATCGCCAAGCCCTGGACCGACATTGGCAATGGCCGTCGCGGCACCCGAAAAGGCCGTGATCGGATCGAGGTCCATCGCCATCAGCGCCAGCGCCAGAAGGCCGATCAGCAGAAAATAGAGGAAGATGAAGCTCATCACCGCCGAGACGACCGAGCCATCGACCGGTCGGCCATTGTAGCGCATGACGAAGACGCCGTGCGGGTAGGCAAGCCGCCGAACATGCTGGCTGACGGTCTTCAGGGCCACCTGAACGCGGAAGATTTTCATCCCACAGGCCGTCGAACCGGCGCAGCCGCCAATCAACGTCAGCACCAGAAACACCGTCACGGGCATCGCGCCCCATAACCCGTAATTCTCCGATGCGTAGCCGGTGCCCGTCATGATCGAGACCACGTTGAAGGTCGCGATACGCAGATCCGCAACCGTTCCGCGTTCGGCCGTCAGCGGGTCAAGCGCGAGCGCAACAAGGATGGAAAAGGCGATCAGCAGGAGGAAGAAAACCTGCACCTGGCTGTCGCGTAGTAGTCCCATGGGCCGCCCCTGGATGGCTTGCACATAGAGCAGGAAAGGCAGCGATCCCAGGATCATGAAAATGATCCCAACCAGCTCCACCGCGCCCGACTGATAGAAACCAATCGATGCATCGCGGGTGGAATAGCCGCCGGTTGCCACGGTCGTCATGGCGTGATTGACGGCATCGAAGAACGTCATGCCGGCGGCCGTGTAGGCGAGCGCACACAACAGGGTGAACACCGAGAACACGCCGATCAGCGAGCCGGAAATCTGCGTTGCCCGCGGCAGGATCTTGTCAGGCGTGTCGAAGGCTTCGGTCTTAAAGAGCTGCATACCGCCGACCCGCAGCATCGGCAGGATCGACACGGCCATAACGATCACACCCAGCCCGCCCAGCCATTGCAGCATGGACCGCCAGACCAGGACGCCTGGCGGCTGACTGTCCAGGTCGCTCACCACGGTGGCGCCCGTGGTGGTAATGCCACTCATCGCCTCGAAAAACGCATCGGTGTAGGTCGCCGTCGCGCCCGACCATAAAAGCGGAAGTGCGGCGAAGGCTGGCAGCACGGTCCAGGCGCCGACAGTCATCAACACCGCCTGACGTGAGGAGAGAATGGCCGGCCTGCCGCGGCCTGTTTGGGAAAGCCCCAAGCCGACAAGGGTCGTCACCAGCGAGGATGCCGCGAAAACAACCCAGTCATCGTTGGCGGCCGCCAGATCGACCAGTGCCGGGATCATCATGGCAACGCCAAGCGTCGCCAAAAGCGCACCGACAATGAGGAAGATTGGGCCGGGATTAAACATCAAACGCGGCGTCGGTTAGGAGGGCAGAACCTGGCAAGGGGTCAGTTGATCGTGCGCTTGTAAAAAGGCGCATCGAGCGAGAAGGCCGGGATGTCAACGGCGAACGCATTCCCTTCCATCGTTTCCACCTGATAGTGGCCAACCATAATTCCGGTCGGTGTGCCCAGCGGGCATCCAGAGGTGTAACGGAAGCTTTCGCCGGGATGCAAAATGGGCTGCTCGCCAATCACACCAGCACCTTCAACCTCTTGCACCCGGCCATTGCCGTCGGTGATGTGCCAGTAGCGGCTGCGCACCTGGATGATCGCTCGACCCAGATTGGCGATTTCCACCGAATAGGCAAACAGATACCGGCCCTCATCCGGGTCGGATTCCTCCGGCACGAACTGCGGCTCGACGGTCACCTGAATGTCCTGCGTGACGGCTTGATACATAATTGCTTCATTGCTGTTGATCAGGCTCTATCCTCCCATAGCGCAACAGCGCTGTCACGCACGATCACAAGCCGCGGAGGCTGTTGCCGGGCACCTTGCACAGCGCGTCCCACCGGCCTAACGGAACGCCTCATACCGCGCCGATTTCTCAATCCACAGAAAGTCCCCGCCATGCTCGATGGCCAGATGCGCAAACTGATCGACCCGCCGCTCAACCAGATCGGCCGAGGCATCGCCCGCACCGGTATGACGGCTGACCATGTCACGCTTGTTGGCCTGGTTGTCGGCCTTGGCGCCGGCGTCGCCATCGCATTTCAGGCTTACTGGCTTGGCCTTGCCCTTGTGATCGCGAGCCGTCTTGCCGATGGGCTGGATGGTGCCGTCGCCCGTGCAACCCGCAAGACCGACCGTGGCGGTTATCTCGACATTGTCTGCGACTATGGTTTCTATGCCGCAATACCGCTTGGCTTTGCGATTGCCGATCCGGGTGCCAATGCGGTCGCCGCCTGCGCACTGCTGTTCTCGTTCTACATCAATGGCGGCTCGTTCCTGGGCTACGCCATCCTCGCTGAGAAGCACGGCATGACGACCGACCGGCGCGGATCCAAATCCCTCTATTTCACCGGTGGGCTTGCCGAGGGGACCGAGACGATTGCCGGCTTTGTCGTCGCCTGTCTGGTACCTGCCTTGTTCCCCTGGCTCGCTTACGCCTTCACCGCCATCGTCATGGTAACGGCGGTCTCTCGCATCATCATGGCCTGGCAGGATTTTGCGCCCGAACGGGACTAGGACAGCGCGCCGGAAAGATCATCCCAGAGGTCTTCGGCATGTTCCAGCCCGACCGATAGGCGCAAAAGGTTCGCCTTGATGCCCAGTGCGAGCCGATCTTCCTCTTCGAGGCGCTGGTGCGTGGTTGTCGAGGGGTGGGTGATCAGGCTCTTTGCATCCCCAAGATTGTTGGAGATTTTCACGATCTCCAGCTTGTTGAGGAACGCGAACGCATCGGCCTTGCTCTGCCCGACTTCAAACGCGATCAGCGTTCCGCCGCGCGCCATCTGGCGGGTCGCAATACCGTGGTCAGGATGATCGGCCCGATGCGGATAGAAGACGCGTGTCACGCCTGCATGCGCTGCGAGCCGCTCGGCAAGCGCAGCTGCCGTGTCCGTTTGCCGGTCCACCCGCAGCGCGAAGGTTTCAAGGCTTTTGAGGATGGTCCAGGCATTGAAGGGCGAAGCGCTCGGACCGGTCTGGCGCATGAAGGTGTGCAGATGGTCGGCAATCCAGCCTGCCTTGGCGAGAACGACGCCGGCCAGACAGCGGCCCTGGCCATCCATGTGCTTGGTGGCTGAGTAGATCACCACATCCGCACCGAATTGCATCGGCCGCTGGTAGAGCGGAGTCGCAAAAACATTGTCGACAAACAAAAGCGCGCCGCCATCATGGGCGATGTCGGCCACGGCCTGGAGGTCGATCACCTCCAGCGTCGGATTGGACGGCGTTTCAAGGAAAAAGACCTTGGTGTTGGGCCGGCGTGCCGCCTTCCAGGTGTCCAGATCTCGGCCATCAATGATCGTGGTTTCAACACCAAAGCGCGGCAGCAGTTCTTCGACGACATACCGGCACGAGCCAAACAGCGCCCGCGAAGCGACAACGTGGTCGCCGGCGGACAGATAGCACAGCATCGCGGCCGTAACCGCCGCCATGCCGGACGCCGTGACACGGCAATCAAGACCTTCTGCGCCTTCGCCTTCCAGCGCTATGAGACGCTCTTCCAGCATCCGCACGGTTGGATTGGAGAAGCGCGAATAGATGAACCCGTCATCATCGCCCTTGAAGCGCGCTTCGGCCTGCTCGGCGCTGTCGTAAACAAAGCTTTGGGTGAGGAACAAAGCTTCCGATGTCTCACCGAAGCCCGAGCGCATACTGCCGCCATGCACAAGCGCAGTGTCGGTGCGAAGCGGGCGATGATCGGCAGACATGGGCCAGGTCCTTGGTAGGTTCAGACAGGTTTTTGGGAACTCATTTTCGACTATCATACCATCATCGTTCGTCAAGACGAACAAAAATCCGTTTTATCGAACGGCTGACAGATCATCCTTGCGCTCTTTTGTGCATGGCGGTCGCTGCCCCATTGCCTGAGATGGCGGACTCGCCCCACTGTCGCGCTCCATGAGTGATGCGATCTCCCAGAAACCGACCCAGCCTGAGTTGGCAGAAATACCCGCTCTGCCAACCTTTGGTCCCCATGACGGCATTTTGCCGGACCATGACATCCGTGCGCTGGTGGCCAATGGGGCCATCACACACAGCCGCCCGCTCGATACCGATCAGATCCAGCCGGCAAGCCTCGATCTGCGGTTGGGTGATATTGCCTATCGTATCAAGGCGAGCTTCCTGCCTGGAGCGGAGCGGTCCGTCGCTGGACGTTTGTCCGATTTGGCCCTGCACGAAATGGACCTCAGCAATGGCGCGGTTCTGGAGACCGGCTGCATCTATCTTGTGGAACTGGATGAGGCACTTGCGCTGCCAGCGACCGTGAGCGCGGCGACGAACCCAAAAAGCTCCACCGGTCGTCTAGATATCTTCACCCGTGTCATCACCGACCAGGGCGCGGTGTTTGATCAGATCCCGAGGGGCTATGCTGGCAAGCTCTATCTGGAGATCGCACCGCAGAGTTTCCCGATCCTGGTTCGGCCCGGCTCGCGCCTCTCACAGATACGCTTTCGCTGCGGCCACACCACGCTGTCCGACAAAGAGCTGGCGAGCCTTGACCAGCGGCTGGGTCTGGTCGCCGGTGCCCAGGCGCAGTTCCAGAACGGGCTGGCGGTCTCCATTGATTTGAAGGGCGATGACAACGGCCTGATCGGCTACCGAGCCAAGCGCCCCGGCGGACTTGTGCGCGTTGATGAAAAGGCCGTGCTCGACCGCGAGGCCTATTGGGAACCGCTTTACGCCGATGACAGCCGCTCTCTGATCTTCGACCCGGCCGCCTTCTACATCCTGGTGTCCCGCGAAGCGGTGCACGTGCCGGCGGACTACGCAGCGGAGATGGTTCCGTTCGATCCGCTCGTCGGAGAATTCAGAGTGCACTATGCCGGTTTTTTTGATCCGGGCTTCGGCGCACCGGAAGCTGGGGGCAAGGGCGCCCGTGCCGTCCTGGAAGTGCGCTCACGCGAGGTGCCGTTCCTCGTCGAGCATGGCCAGATGATCGGCCGGCTGGTGTTCGAAGCCATGCGCGAACGGCCCACCACGCTTTATGGCGCTGGCGGTGTCTCCAATTACCAGGCCCAGGGCCTGAAGCTTTCCAAACACTTCAAGGGCTAGAGCGCTTTCAGCACAAGTGGGCACCAGTTTTGCGTCTGAAAACGCGACAAAACAAAAGGCTCTAGCTGGGCTTCTTTAGCGCCTGGACCTCTTCGCGCAGTGCTCGAAGCTCGCCCAAAATCACCTTCTGCTCTTCGTGCAGTCCGGCGCGCTCTTCCTCCGCCGTGGCCTCATGCTCAGCCTGCATCGCCGAGACGATGATGCCGATGAAAAGGTTCAGCACGGTGAAGGTGGTGCACAGGATGAACGGGATGAAGAAAACCCACGCGTAGGGGTAGACCTCCATCACCGGCCGCACGATGCCCATCGACCAGCTTTCCAGCGTCATGATCTGGAAGAGCGAATAGGCGGCGGCCGGCAAGGTGCCGAACCATTGCACCAGTTCATCGCAGCGCCCTGCGACCGCCTCGCACGCGCCCACCCCGGTGCCGTAAAGCTTGGTCGCGATGACCGAGAAGACGTAGAAGATCAGCGTCAGCAGGACCGTGATCGACCCCATGCCTGGCAACGCTGCGATCAACCCGCCCACGACACGGCGCAACGACGGCACCATGGAGACAAGCCGCAGCACGCGCAAGATACGCAGCGCGCGTAGCACCGAAAGGCTGCCGGTTGTCGGCATGAGCGCGATGCCGACAATGACGAAGTCGAAGATGCGCCAGGGATCGTGGAAGAAGCGCGTGCGGTAGACATAGAACCGCAGCGCCAGCTCCACCACAAACACCCACAGCACCGCCCGATCAACGAAGAGGAGAACGCCTCCAAACCTTTCCATCACGCCATCGGAGGTCTCAAGGCCAAGCGTGATGGCGTTGATGATAATGAGTGCCGTGATCGCCAACTCAAACCTGCGGTCGGTGATGAACGCTTCAACCTTGTCGCGCATGGGCTGGGCTCTCTTGATCGGATGGGAGGGGGCAAAAAAGGGCTGATCGTGCTTATGGGCATCCGGCGGCCCGGCATCAAGGGACGCCGCTATATGATCAGGCTTGCGACCAAATGCCTGAGCCTTGGCCGCTGCCAGTAACCTGATCGTGACCGTTGGGCGGTTGATCGTCCAAAAAACCAACGGCATCAACATGCCATGGAGCTTGTCTTCGCCTATGCCGCTGGATTGCTGACACTGATCAACCCGTGCGTGTTGCCGGTGTTGCCGATTGTGCTGGTGGGGGCATTGAATGCCAGCCGCTTCGGCCCCCTTGCGCTCGCCGCGGGCATGAGCCTCTCCTTCGTTGTTTTCGGCGTCACAGTGGCCGCCTTCGGCAGTGCGGTTGGCCTGACCCAGGAGAGCCTCGCCCAGATCGGCGCGGTGCTGATGATGCTTTTCGGCGTCGTTTTGATGGTGCCGGCATTCTCCCGACGCTTTGAACTCGCCGCGGCCGGCGCCGCTTCCACAGCAGGCGACCGCATGGCCGATATCGACACCTCCGATGTGCGCGGCCAGTTCCTGGGCGGTGCGCTGCTCGGCATGGTCTGGTCGCCCTGTATCGGGCCGACCCTCGGCGGCGCTATTGCGCTTGCCTCCCAGGGACAGAGCCTGGGCTGGGTCACGCTGATCATGATCTTCTTTGCCGCCGGCGTTTCCACGCTCATCCTTGGCATTGGTTACGGCGCTCGTGAGGCCATTCGCGCCCGTGCTGATAGTCTGCGCGGCCTCGCCGAGCGTTCCAAACCGATCATCGGTGTCACCTTCATCGCCGTCGGATTGATGCTGTTCCTGGGCGTTCATCACATCATCGAAGGGTGGGCGCTCGACGTCCTGCCCATCTGGCTTCAAGACCTGTCCGTTTCACTCTGACCAAGACCTTTCTGTCTCGCTCTGACAAGGAGAGATTGCATGACTGAGATTACGACCAAACCCCTCAACCGCCGCCACTTTCTGACCGCTGGCCTGGCGCTCGGGCTTGCGCCCCTGGCCACTGGCTCGGCTTTCGCATCAGGATTTGTCGACTACGCACCTGGTGCCGTTGAGGGTGCGCTCAGCCGCGGCGAAACCGTGTTTGTCGACTACTCAGCCGTTTGGTGTGGCACGTGCCGCCGGCAGGAGCGGGTGGTCAACAATCTGCGTGCCACCAACCCTGCCTATGATCAGGCAATGACCTTCATCCGTGTGGACTGGGACACCTACCGGACTCATCCGGTGACCACCAGCAGGTCAATCCCGCGCCGATCCACGCTCTTGGTGCTGCGCGGCAATCAGGAACTTGGCCGCATCGTGGCTGGCACGTCGGCAACGCAGATAAGGCTCTTGATGGATCTTGGTTTGGCGTAACGAATCCTCGCAAAAGGTGCGAGATCTCGGCAATTTGCCGTAGCGTCAGAAGCAGTATCTTTACCATCGCCGACGATAGGCCCGCGCATAAACGCCGATTTTATCCGGCTAACTTACGGTACCAGAACGAGAGACGTTGCGTTTTCTGGAACCCCCTATGTTTGCTGTTGCTGCCAAGTCTGCTTCATCGCTGCCTATCCGCCTGACGAGCCTGCTGATCTGCCTGGTCACCCTGGGCATCGCTGTCGTGGCCTCGCTTGGCTATGCCCGCCTGTCGGCCGTGACCGCCGACAATGCATCGATCCGGATCGATCGGGCCGCCAAGGCTGCCGCAAGTACGATGATGCACGCCACTGATGGCCGCTTTGCCGTCGAGCGCGGCGAGTTTGGCCGCCCCTTCGCGCTTCGGCTCACTGTCAATGACACCCAGGCCGCGCTTCAGTTTTCAGAATTCTACGACCGCCTGCTCGCCGAAATCGGTGGCAACAACCAGGGCGCGGCGAACCTGTTCGCCTTCAACGAAGAAACGCAAGGCTTCGACCGTTTCGCGACGACCTTCCGTCGTCCCGACGGATCCATGCCGCCGCCCATGTCGATCAGCGCTGGCCACCCTGCCTATGCGGCACTTGCCGCCTCAGAGCCTTTTGTCGGGCAAGTGCCGGTCATGGGACGTTTGCGGCTGGCCTATCTGACACCCATTCTTGACGGCGGTGGCAGCATCGCCGGCGCCTTGGCCGTTGATGTCGGCTGGATCGATGATCTCACCGTCGCGCGCGACGAGCTGCGGGTCGTTCTGTTTGGCTCCGCCTTCATCGTCCTGGTTTTGGTGGCCGGCTTTGGCATCTTTTCCATGACCCGCGAAACGCAGCCGCTCCGCAAGCTGGCGCAGTTCGCCAACGACATGGCAGCCGGCAAGGACAGTGACGATGTTCCGTTCCTTGCACGCAAGGATGAAGTCGGCGCGCTGGCCCACGGGCTCGCCCGCGTCGCGCGTTTGCAAGATGAGCTAGAGTACCTGGCCTACACCGACATGATGACCGGCCAGGGCAACCGGGCGCGCTATCTTCGCGATCTCCAAGCATCTCTTACGGCTGCCAAAGACGGCAAGCACTTCACGCTCATTCACATCGACATGGTGCGTTTCGCGCGTGTCAACGCTGCCTATGGCGTGGCAGCTGGTGATCAGGTGCTACGGTACGCCGGCCATGTCCTGTCGACGACGTTGGATACGCTGTACAAGACTGCCAAAGTCGCTCGTCAGGGTGACGATAAGTTCGCCATTCTTGTCGAGGGACCAACGGATGCCGCCGAGGCTGCGGAACTCGGGAAGGCCTTGATCAAGGCTCTGGCAGAGCCGATCAAGATCAGTGCTGGCGAGGTTCAGCTTGATGCCGCTGTCGGCATCTGTCTGCTGCCGCAACATGCCAGTGACATGGAAGATGCGCTCGGACACGCCGATTTAGCGCTGAAGGCTGCCCTTTCGCCCGATGCTGAGCGCTGCATTGTCTTCTCGCCCGACCTCACCGATGACACCGCGCGCGAAATGCTGCTGGAAAGCGGCCTGCGCAAGGCCTTCGATGAAGGCGGGTTTTCCCTGCACTATCAGCCACAGATCGATCCGGCATCTGGCCGCTTGAAGGGGGTTGAGGCACTAGCCCGCTGGACACACCCGACCAAGGGTCCGATTGCGCCAAACGAGTTTATCGGTGTCGCAGAGCGCTCGGGTCTAATCGTCGATCTTGGCGACTGGGTCTTGAATGAAGCTTGCATGCAAGCCCGCGCCTGGATCGACCAAGGATTGGTTTTTGATCATGTGTCGGTGAATGTGTCGGCCGTTCAGCTGTGGCAGCAGGACTTCGTCGCCAAGGTCAAAGACTGCCTGGCCAACCACGGTCTAGAGGGGCGCTACCTTTGCCTTGAGCTTACCGAAAGTGTGTTTGCGGACTTCGATGACAGCTGCATCGCGTCCATCTTGAGCGAACTGCGTGATCTCGGGATCACGCTGTCACTGGACGATTTTGGCTCCGGCTACTCATCGCTTGGCTATCTGAACAAGCTGCCCTTTGATCAGCTCAAGATCGATGGCGCATTCGTTCGCAACGCCCCCCGTGATCGCCAGCAGGAAAAGCTCCTGATTGGTATCGTCGCCTTGGGCAAGGGGCTTGGCCTGTCGGTCGTTGCAGAAGGCGCGGAGGAAGCCGATGAGGTGGACTTCGTTGCCAAACTCGGTGTCGCGGCCGTCCAGGGATACTTCTACTCGCGCCCTGTGCCCGCTTCTGACCTCACCGAGGCGGTGACCTCCATCAAGGCTCGCTTTGGGAGCGAAAAAGAGGCCGCTTAGGCCGTCGTTAGATCCCGCGCAGATCGAGCTTGAGTGTCTTGAGAGGTAACCGAGGCTACTCCGAAAACCCATGGCAGCCAGGGCTGCCACGGGATCATCTATCTGTAATCTGGACTTACTGCTGCAGAGCAGCCGGCTCGACGTCGGCTATCGTTGGCCAGTTTGTATCCGCCTGTTCGATGAATCCAGGAACGTCTTCCAACCAGCGCTCCTGGATATCAGCAGAAATGTTCAGGTAAAGCTCACCGTCCACAATGCGCCATTGGTGCGGGTCGCCGTCGAATTTGAAACCCATCGCGGCGCCAAAGGCGCAGTAACCACCATATTCAGGCAGATAGGCCTCCGGGTCAGCTTCGAAGGCTGCTTTGTGTTCTTCACTGGAAAAGCGATAGGTAGCATCCTGATAGCTTGCGGTAATCCGCCAATCGCCTGGTGTTGCTTCACCTTCAGTGAAATAGGCAACAGGATCATAGCCTTGCAGGGCAAGACCTGTTGATGAAGCATTCAGTTCAACACCGGCAGCCAGGGCAGACGATGTCGCGACGACCGAAACAGCAGCTGCGGTTAGAAGGGATTTAAAGTTTGTCATAAAGGGGTTCCGTGTTCGTCAGGGCAGGCAGGACCTACCCTGGGCTTTCGATAGTTCGCGGCGCTTGAGCGCTTTGAATGCCCACAATCTTCCATTAGGAACCAATTGGTACAAATAAACAGTCTGTGATAAAAAGCGAGTAGCGTGTGATCATCATGCGATCACTCTTCTGCCACCGAGCGGAGCGATCATGGCAAGGCCTCGGTCATTCGATATGGACACTGCCCTTGATGGCGCGATGAATATTTTCTGGCGCCAAGGCTATACGGCGACCAATCTGCCCGATCTTTTAACCGCGATGGGTTTGACGCGGGGCAGTTTCTATAAGGCGTTCAACGATAAGGAGAGTGTCTATCTGGCGGCTCTTGACCAGTATGATCGCAAGGTCGTCGATAAGACGCTCAGGAAGCTTGCCGACTGCGAAGGATCTACGGCCAGTCAATGTCTCAGCCTTCTGTTTTCGATCCCTGAAGACCCGGGCCGAGGCTGTTTTATCTGCAACGCCATGGTGGAACTCGGCCCTGTCCAGAACGACGTAAGCAGACGGACAAATCATATGGCGTCCAAGCTCAGGAAAGGGATCAAAGAGGTAATCATCCGCTTTGGAGGAAAACAGGAAACGGGGAATGCCACCCAGCCTGCGGAGGAAAAGGCCGACCTCATCCTGCATCTTTATTTCGGCCATCAGGCCATGGGAAAGGCATCAAGCGGCCGGGATGATTGGTCACTTCAGCTGGCACACATTCTTGGACAGAGTACTGCTTGATGGAAACAGCCGGCTCTGCCAAACAGGTTGATGTTGCGGGTGTAGCTCAATGGTAGAGCAGGAGCTTCCCAAGCTTAAGACGAGGGTTCGATTCCCTTCACCCGCTCCAAGCCATCAGCCAGTCCTTACGTACCCCCATGTGGGGTTTTGTTCCAGTGGTGCGGACGGCGGATGAGTTCCCATAGCGCCAGGAACCCCGCCAGCGACAGGCATATCCAGTAAATCGGAATGGTCGCCATCACAGGCAGAACCCCGCCCACACCGCGCCGCTCTGCGCCGACCAGGCTGAGTGCCGCCGCAGCAGCATAGCCGAAAACAAAGTTGACCAGATTGACCGTGAGCAGAACCTGCCCGCCTTGGCCGAGGGCGGGATCGAACAAGGGTCCCCAAACGCCGGTGAGCGCAATCACCGTTGCGGCCAGGAAGAACGGGTGGATGAGCACCGAAACCAGGACGCCAAGCAGGATCGTTTGAAGGGCGATGAAGCCGGCGAGCCCCACCTCATGCATCAGCTTCAGCGGTTGCCGCATATGCACAAGCCAGGTTTGCCACCATCCTTTGAACCAGCGGGCACGCTGCTTGATCCAGGGCCTAAAGGTGCGCGGTGCTTCCTCGTAGGTGGTTGATGCGATGACATGCGTCGCATAGCCAAGCCGTGCCAACCGGATGCCAAGATCGGCATCTTCGGTGACATTGTAGGGATCCCAGCCGCCGGCCTTCATCAACGCGTCGCGCCGGAAATGGTTCGACGTGCCACCCAACGGGATCGGCAAGCCCAGCTGTGAAAGGGCCGGCAGGAAGGCATCAAAGAGCGCCATGTATTCGAGCGCAAAATGCCGGGTGAGGAAGCTGTCGGACCGGTTGGTGATGTGCAGCGCCGCCTGCACGCAGCCCAGCTCTCTGCCGTTTTTCTTGTCGGCCTGCTCGAAAGCGGCGACTGCCTTGCGCAACTGATCAGGCTCCGGCCTGTCTTCGGCGTCATAGATCGTCACAAAACGCCCCCGCGTGAGGGGCAGAGCAACGTTGAGCGCCTTTGGCTTGGTGCGCGGATGCGAGGTGGGCACCGGGATGACCGCGATGTGATCGGGCAACCGATGACGAGCAAGCGCGTCACGGGTCGGCCGGTCATCAGCCTCCACCAGAACCAGAATGTCGAGCTTGTCAGGCGGATAGTCGAGTGCCCTCAGCGCCCCGATGAGTTGCGGCACCATTGCCGCCTCGTCATAAATCGGAACCAGCACAGAATAGACCGGCAGCTCCGACGGCGCCTTGTACGCCCGCTTCTCATGGGCATCGACAGAGCGTGGCAGCGGGGTCATCACGGCGACGATGCGGGCGAAGCCGACGGCCATGTAGAAGAAAGCAAAGGCTGCGTTGGCCATCACCAGCAGGCTTTGCGGCATGACAGCGGCCCAAATCCCGAGGACCGCCAAAGTCATCGAGAACCCAATCACCTGCCGTCGATGCAGCGTTTCGCGGGCGCTCATGAGCGGTTGAGAACGCACCAGATGGTTGCGGGCAAAGTCAGTGAGCGCTGGCCCCAGCGCTTCCGCCCACAAGGTGCGCAGCCTGTTGCGCGGCAGAAGGAGCAGCCTGGCACCGGCAATCACATGTCGCTGGGAGAGTCTCCCCACAATCCGGCGGGAAACGACCGTATCCTCGTAGCAAACGCCGCGCCGTCCATCCCTATGGCGCATTGGCATAAAAGTGATGTCAGCCAGAAGACCGTGGATGTTGAACCGCCCGCGCGGGATGTGTATCCGCCAGGCATGATCGGCATAGTCCGAACCCGGGCGTTGGGGCGATGCCGCTTGCTCACTCTGCCCTTCGCTAAGCCCCAAGTGAAGGCGAGACGTAGCGTCAGAATCAATCAGAGGTTTTGTTCTTTGTGATATGCCTGTTATTGCATTCATCGCCGACTTACATCAAAAAATACTGACTTTTACTTTTTAAAGGTAATATATAAAAAGTGTAAAGCGACCCGATTGGACAATAGATCGCGCATTTCGTTGCGAGAACTCGTTGGGGTCACACGTGAAGGCGATTTGCAAACAGGGTTTGCGCTTCGCCGCTGCCGCTCCTAAACAGAATGAGAGTGGCGCTGTCCGCTCCTTCGTTCACCAAGGCGACGAACCACGCGTCATGTCCTCCCCAGCCACACCTGCTAGTCCCCGACACGTCGAGCAATGGGCACGGTCCGCGCTCTCAGCCTGCATCACCCTTGTGCTGTTTCTGGCACTTTCGGTCGGCTTGCCGAGCTGGTCGCTCGCCCAGCAGAACCAGGGTGAAACGGATGGGTCCGGGAACGGTCCGGCAGCGGAACAGGAGCGAGACGGCAGCGAGACGGGTCCCGCGACCGGACCGGCCCAAGAAACGAGCCAGGAAGCGAACCAAGAACCGGCTTACGGTCTCTCCGATCTGCGTTTCATCAACCCCCGAGCACGCATCGGTCTACCCGAACCGATGCCAGGTCCTGTCATCCGTTTTGTCGTGGCCGATGACTTTCCACCCTTTGCTTTCATCGATGGCGCCGGGCGCTTGGCCGGCGTTCATGTCGATCTTGTTCGCCGCATCTGTTCGACGCTCGATCTTGCCTGCACGCTTCAAGCGCGCCGCTTCGACCGCGTACTCTCTGCCGCCGATGAAGACCCCAACAATCTGGTGCTCGCCGCTGGCCTCGCTGTGGGTGAAGAGACGGCGGAGCGCTTCGCCTTCTCCCGGCCCTATTATCGCTTCGCGGCCCGGTTTTTGACGGCTGAAGATGTCGATCAAGAAGAGGGTTGGCAGGCAGACGCGATCATCGGCGTCGTCGATGGAACCGCTCATGCCGCCTATCTGCGCGAAGCTTACACCGAGCCTGAGATCATCGGTTTTGCCGATGCGGAGACCCTCTTCCGGTCGGTGCGTCAGGGTGACGTTACGCACGCCTTTGGCGACGGAATCGATCTGGCGTTCTGGCTCGCCAGCGATCGGTCGGCGGAATGTTGCCGGCTGGTCGGCGCGCCCATTTTCTCAGCGCCCTTTTTCGGCGAGGGGCTCGCCTTTGCGGTGCCACACGGTCAGGCTGAACTAGTGCAAGCGCTCGACGCGGCGCTCGCCCGACTGGAAAGCTCTGGTGAGCTTGAGACCCTTATGCTGACGGCGTTTCCGCTCGACCCGCTGGGATTGTAGCCTCCGGCGTGGCTGGTATCTCGCTGGCACCTGCATAGGCGGAGTTTTTGAGCACCTCGGCCTCCGGAATCTTCTTGTACGTCCGAAACGGCAGAAGGAGGCTCCAGCCCAGCTTGGTCGGCTCGCGGTTTTGATGCTCTGCGAGCCCGATGATCATGCCGGTCTGTCCCCCACGCGGTTCCTCGGTGTAGACGCCGAACAGCCTGTCCCAGACCGACAAGTTGAACCCATAATTGGTGTTCGTCTCACGCTCGATGATCGAGTGGTGGATCCGATGCATATCAGGCGTCACGATGGCCGGGCGCAGGATGCGGTCGAGCCAGAGCGGCAGCTTGACGTTGGAATGGTTGAACATGGCCATCCCGTTGAGGATGATCTCAAAGACCAAAACGGCAACGGCCGGCGCGCCGAGCAGAGCCACAAGCGCACCCTTCCACAGCATGGAGATGATGATCTCCAGCGGGTGGAAACGCAGCGCGCTCGTCACATCCAGATCGACATCGGCATGGTGGACCTTGTGGATGCGCCACAGCCAAGGCCAGCGGTGCGAGACGACATGCTCCAGCCAGACGGCAAAATCGAGCGCAACCACCACCAAGATCAGCGCCAGCCAGAACGGCACGTCGATCAGGTTGAACAGACCGAAGCCAGCGCTTTCCGCCCACAGCGCAACGCCGACGGCAGCGGCGGGAAATAGAACACGCAGCACGGCCGAGTCAACGATCAGCATGCCCCAATTGGTCAGCCAGCGACGCCCGCGCGCGGGGAACCGCTCGCGCCGCGGCAGCAGCTGCTCAAACACCGCCAAGGCGGTGAAAATGCCAACAAAGGCAGTTAGCCGAACAGTGGCTTCGGAGAATTCGGGCACACGGCACCTCAAGAGACCGGAAAATCACTTGCAGAACTATAAGCTAGGGCCCGCTCACTGTCCTTTCAAAGGGGCGTGAGGACGCGGGGTGACAGCGCTGTTCTTTGGAGGAAGCAATCAAGCCACGAAGCAGATCGGGCACCAAAGGTGATGTGCGCTTGGCCTAAAGCCGCTTTTCCATGATGACGAGGTGGCGCGCGATCTCCGGGTCCTGCACGCTTGCCTGGTCAAAGGGCGCGTCCTGAAAGCCAAGCGAGCGATAGAACGCAATCGCCTCGCGAAGTCCGCTGCTGGTGTCCAGGTAGAGCACGGAAAGGTTCATCTCTCGCGCTTCTGTTTCCAGCCTTTTCATGAGCCTTCTGGCAAGGCCCATGCCACGGGCTTCAGGACTTACGAAAAGGCGTTTGATCTCACCCTTTCCATTGGCGAGGCGGTGCAGGAGCACCATTCCGATCAGATCGCCATCCGGGCCTCTGGCGACGATAAAACGGCCATCTGGCCCAAGAAACTCGTCAATCTGCGCGACGGTGTGCTGAAGCTGTTCCTCAGGGTCGATCACCTGTCCGGTCGCGTCCTGATGACGGGCGACAGCGAAACGTAGATAGTCCCGTTTCATGTCGATCCATCCGGGCGCTTCGGCCAGGTCTGTCACCACATCGATCTTCGTTTCACCGGCAGTCATCATATCCCCCTATATGGTTTGTCCCGAGCCAAATCATCGGTCGCCATGCGGCGGCATCGCGTGGTTCTCAAAACAAATGGCTCGATCAACGTCGGCCAACTATTCGGGCAACAGGTGGCGCAAGGAGGCAGCGATCTTCTTGACTTGATCAATGCCGCTCCCCTCTCGATAGAGCACCGTTCCAATCATCGCGCCGTCGATGGCAAGACACAGCAATGTGGCTCGATCGGACGGTACCCCGTCTTCCTCAATCATGCGGCGGCGTACAGCCTGCCTGCGCTCGGTAAGCGTTTCTCTCAAGGTCGGGTCAAGCGACACACTTGCAACCAGCACCGCAATCAGCGCGCCACTGTCGCGCACTTCGCTGATCACCATGTCGACGAATGCATCGGTGAACCGCTCGCCACGGGCAACAGCCTCGTTGACCCGGCTCATGCAGCCTTCTGACACGTGATCAAGCAAGGCGCGCACCATCTCGTCCTTGTTGGCAAAGTGATAGAAAAACGCGCCCTTGCTCACCCCCGCCTTGTGGATCACGCGCTCCACGCCAAGGGCAGTCACACCATCTGACCGAGCAAGATCGGCAGCTGCTTCAAGAAGGTTTGTTTTGGCCGACATTGGACGCTCCGCTTTGGCTGGCTACTACACCAACCGGTCGGTATTGACACTATACAAACCGGTCGGTTTAAATCGCGCCGATGCTGACGTCGAACCCATCGGCCCAAAAGCTCGCCACTCAATGCAAAGGACCAAACAATGCGGCGCAGAACGATTGTTATCATCGGTGGGACGAGCGGCATCGGGCGTGCCCTTGCCGAACGACTTGTGAGCGAGAATGCCGTCTTGATTGTCGGTCGATCTGAGGACAAAGGGCGTGCGTTTGCTGAAGCAAGTCCTGCCAACGCCCACTTTCTTCAGGAAGATGTCTCGCTGCTGCGCCAAGTGCCTGGCGTCGTCCGCCATGCGCGCGATCTCTTGGGGCAAATCGATTTCGTTGTTCACACCGCTGACAGCATTCGGACCAAGCGCCTCGACACATCAGAGGGGTTGGAGGTCTCCATCGCAGCGAACTTTTACTCAAGGGTGCTCTTCAACCAACTCTTTCTGAGTGAGCCGGAAAAGCAAAGACCGGAACGGATCATCCATATTGCTTTGGCAGGGGCGCACACGCCCGCCAAGGACTTCATCAAAAACATCCCTGTTCCCAATGATGTCTCCAGCTTCAAAGGACATACGATTGGCCAGGTCGCAAACGACTTTTACGGCCTTCTGATGCGAGAGAAACTTGATGGCCAAACGACAAAGCTCAACGTCCTGAATGCCGGCGCCGTCGCCACGGACATACGCCGCAATGCGCAGTTTCCGGGCCCACTAAAGCTCCTGATCAATGCCGTCGAGGGGCTCATACGAGGAAGAATTCGCACACCTGATAACTATGCCGAGATGGTCATGAAAATTCTCAACGGTGAGAATAATGACGCAAACACCCACGCTCTGATGAACTCCAAGGGCAAGGGAATTACAGGCCATAAGCGTGCGAACGATCCTGAAGTTCAGCGCCTTTTGTACAGCCGTACCACCCGCACCATCGACAGTGTGTTGGGAGATCAGGCCATTGGCGATTGGCTCTGAACGGGGTCAAGATTGCCGCGAAGACGGGGCCTCTGACTGTCATTGAGGTATCGTTCGGCGCCAGGCCATCGCCTGTTGTCCATGCACCTAGGGCCGGGAGGGACGCTCTGCACCAATGGCCCTCACAACGGTTCCTGGATTGCCTTATGGCCGCATGAGCAACACCGGTGCGTGGACGGTGCGGATCATCGCGGTTGTGGTTGAGCCGACAATCAGCGTGCGCAAGGGTGAGTGGCCATAGGCACCCATGACGAGAAAGCCATCCGGGTTCTCTTTCATTGTCGTGCCGATGACAGCGTCTGGCGCGCCGTCCTTCAACACAACCTCGCCTGCGCGTTCCTCACCTGCCAAAATGCCTTTGGCGTCTTCAGCGAGCTTGCGGTGGCGGGCATCGTCGCCACCGGCAATCACCACCTGAAGTGGGATGCCGGCAAAGAGCGCCGAACCGGCGGCAAAAGAGAGGGCTGCCTTGGATGCTGCGCCGCCATCAAAGGCCACCACCACAAGGCTTGGATCGCTTGTCGCAAGGTCCGGGCCCCGGCTGGAACAGACCACCACCGGCTTGGAACTAGCGCGCACGACGCGCTCAACCTTTGAGCCGATATGCCCCTTGGCAAAATCGCTGGACGCGCCGCGCTTGCCGATCACGATGAGGTCGGCATCCGCTTCCCGCTCGGTGATCGTCTCCACGATGCCTCCATGGCGGTGCGTGATCTGAAGGTCCGTGACACCCAAACCTTCGACATGCCCCTTGGCGCTGTCGAGCAAAACACGGCCGCGCTCAATGGCGAGCTTGCCTTCAGCCTCATCAAGCTGCGTCAACTCCTCAAGCAGCGAGGACTTCACCCCCAGCCCGATGGCGCCGGAAAGGTCCTTGCGCTGGGCTGCCGCATTGGAGCGCTGGATGACGTGCAGAAGCTCCACGCTCGCCTCCAGCCGCTTGGCCGACCAAGCCGCCAGGTTGCACACCCGCGCGGCGTAGGGGGAGGCGTCGATGCTCGCCAGAATGTGTTTCATGGATACAAGTCCTAGTGGCCGGGCGCGGCATTGTCCGCACCTTCTTTGTCATGCACGGCGAAGCGAGACACCATCATCGCGCTCTTTTCATTGAGGCCGATCACATCGACGCTCGCGCCTTCGCGGCGAAACTTCAGGATCGCCTTGTCGAGAATGCCGACGGCTGAGATGTCCCAGAAATGCGCCTTCGACACATCGATCACCACGCGGTCGAGCACCTCTTTGAAATCAAACGCCTCGGAAAAACGCTCGGTCGACGCGAAGAACACTTCGCCGGAGACATGATAGGTGCGCGTGCGGCCATCGCTCGAAAGCGCGGAGGTGACCTGGAACAGCCCGCGCACTTTGGACGCAAAGAAAAGGCCGGACAGGATCACGCCGGCCGCAACACCCTGGGCAAGGTCATGCGTCCAGACAACGACCACGACGGTGACAACCATCACAACGGAGGACTGCCAGGGATGAACGCGCAGATCGCGAATGGACTTCCAGGAAAAAGTGCCGATGGAGACCATGATCATCACCGCCACCAAAGACGGCATCGGGATCTGGCTCACAAACGGACCGAGCACGACGATCAGGAACAACAGAAACGTGCCCGCCACAAAGGTGGAAAGCCGGGTCGAGCCGCCCGATTTCACATTGATGACCGACTGGCCGATCATCGCGCAGCCGCCCATGCCACCGAAGAAACCGGTGACGAAGTTCGCCAGCCCCTGGGCTTTGGATTCCTGCGCCTTGTCGGACGGCGTGTCGGTGAGATCATCGACGATCTGCGCTGTCATCATGGATTCCAGCAAACCCACCGCCGCCATGGTCAGTGAGTAAGGGAAGATGATCTGCAGTGTTTCCAGCGTGAATGGCACGTTGGGGATGAAGAAGTGCGGCGGCGCGGAGGGCAACTGACCCATATCGCCGACCGTGTTCACCTCCCAGCCAAGCGCGAGCGCCAGCCCTGTCAGCACCACAATGGCCACCAGCGGCGAGGGCACGGCCTTGGTGATGTAGGGGAAGAGATAGATGATCGCGAGCCCGCCGGCGACCATCGGATAGGTGATCCAGGTAACGTCGACCAGCTGCGGGATCTGCGCAATGAAAATGAGGATCGCCAGCGCATTCACGAACCCCGTCACCACCGAGCGCGACACGAATTGCATCAAGAGATCAAGCCGCAAGAAACCGGCGATCACCTGTAGGATGCCCATCAGGATCGTCGCGGCGAACAGATATTCAACGCCATGCTCGCGCACCAGCGGCACGACCAGAACGGCAATCGCAGCCGTGGCCGCCGAGATCATACCAGGGCGGCCGCCGGTCAGCGCGCAAATGACGGCGATCGAAAAGGAGGCGTAGAGGCCTACTTTCGGATCGACGCCAGCAATGATGGAAAAGCCAATGGCTTCGGGAATGAGCGCGAGGGCAACAACAATACCCGCAAGGATATCGCCACGCGGGTTGGAGAGCCACTCGCGCCGCAGCGTGTTGAGGGAAAGCATGAATGTCCTGACCGACGGAAAAAGCCGCCGTCATGGGTGGGGAGGATGGGAATTCGTTAGCCGCCTAGCAGAGGAAGGGCAGCCTGGCGAGTGGGCAGCGCCATTTTTCACAGCGTCGCCTTCGGTCGCCTGCTGTGAACCTATGAGCCTTGAAGGCTGCGCAAAAGCGCCTGCGACGGCTCACCTGTGACAGGCAGGTTGCGGCTGCGCTGATAGTCGCTGATGGCTGCGCGCGAGTTGGTGCCGATGACGCCGTCCACCCCATCGGTGTCGAACCCAAGGGCCGTCAACCGGCGCTGGATCTCTTCTCGGTCGGCCTGGGTTAGACCATTGGCATCCGGCGGGAACGGGGTCTGCAGCGGGCCGCCACCGGCGATGCGGTCGGCAAGATGACCGACCCCAATCGCGTAGGAATCAGAGTTGTTGTAGCGCTTGATGACGTTGAAATTGTCGGTCACGGCGAAGCGCGGCCCGCCGGCCTGGGGCTGAATGATTGTCCCGCCGCCAGATGATCCCGTCACCTCGGCGCCCCAGCGAGTCCCGCTCGTCCAGCCATTGCGTTGCAAATAGGCAGCCGCCGAGGCGAGCGCGTCGCTCGGATCGTCCGACCATATGTCGCGTCGGCCATCGCCGGTGAAATCGACCGCATAGGCCTCATAAGATGTCGGGATAAATTGGGTATGGCCCATCGCGCCTGCCCAGCTTCCCGTGAGGTAGCGGGCGGCGATGTCGCCGTTCTGGATGATGCGCAGCGCCGCGATCAGCTGTCGCTCAAAGAAGCGTCCGCGGCGACCATCGAAAGCAAGCGTCGATGTGGAGGAGATTACCGGTATGTTGCCGCGCCGCTCGCCGTAGGAGCTTTCCAGTCCCCAGATGGCGACCACGATTTCAGCGTCCACGCCGTAGGTGGCTTCTACTTGCTGCAACGTGCTGCGATGGGTTTGCAGAGCGGCCCGCCCATTGGCGACACGTTCCTCCGAGGCCGCGATCGCCAGATAGTCTTCCAGCGTGCGGGTGAACTCTGTCTGGTTGCGGTCACGGGTGACGACGCCAGGCAGAAAGCCGGCATTGCCAAAACCGGCATCGAGCGTTGCCGCTGAGATGCCTTGGGCTTGTGCGCGAGAGCGGAAGGAGGCGACCCAGCGGTCGTAGCCTGCATTGGGCGCAGGCCGCAGATCGTCCGACAGGGGCGCGTTGGCGTAGCTGTAGGCATCCACCAGCCCGCCGCTCGCGCATCCTGTGATGACAAGCGAAAGCCCGCCAAGTCCAAAAGTTCGCCGCGTGATATTCATCTGTATGCCGCTGTCTGACTGTTCGCTTAGCCTCTTCTATACCAAGAGACTTAACCAAATTTTGGCGTTACCAAAGCGTGACTGCCGTCGCGAAAGGCTGTTTGCCAGCGTGAACGGTGCGATGTTCAGGTGTTTAAGTTGACCACAATCTATGTTGATGCCGATGCGTGTCCGGTCAAGGACGAGGTGGAGCGGGTCGCCACCCGTCTCAATGTGCCGGTGATCCTGGTGTGCAATGGCGGGATCAGGCCGCCGCGCAACCCGCTGGTGACACTTCAGGTGGTCGCCGAAGGGCCGGACGAAGCCGATCGCTGGATCGCTGATCGGTGCGGTCCGGGCGATGTGGTCATCACCAGCGATCTACCGCTCGCCGACCGCTGCATCAAAGCCGGGGCGCAGGTGGTGCAGCACAATGGCGAGGCGTTGACGCCCCCCAGCATCGGCCAACGGCTGGCAACCCGCGACCTGAGGCAGGACATCCGCGCCGCCGACCCCGTCCAGCAAGGCGGCGGCAAACCCTTTTCCAAGGCTGACAGATCACGCTTCCTTCAAACGCTGGACCGAGTCGCCCGTCTCGCGCAAGCCGCGTCTTCAAACGGTTAGCTCCCCGGTATCGCCACATCCACAACAACCGGGTGATGGTCGGATGCCCAGACTTCTTCGGGCCGCCACTGAACCACGAACGGTCTGCCCACAGCCGATGCTGCGCCTGAAAGTCCGATATGGTCGATGGCCCCGAACAGATGAAAGCCGCGATCAAGATGGAAGCTGGCATGCGGCACACGCGGGAAGGAAAGGCCAGGGCTCTCAAGCGTTCCATGAATACGCGAGCCATGCAGGGCGTTGAGATCGCCGGCGAGGAGCACTGTCTCGCCAGCCTCAATCCAAGGATTGATCCTCTCGGCAACAAGCTGTGCTGAGCGGTTTCGATTGATGCGGCTCGCCGCATCGAAATGCACATTGACCACCCGGAACTCAGCGCCGATGGTTACGTCCGCGAACCGCGCCCAAGAAGCGAAGGACGGCGATGCCCCGTCAAACCCGCGCGAATAGATGGCATCCGGCGTTTCGGAGAAGAAGAACCAGCCCTGATCCGTCACATCGAAGCGGTCTGGCCGATAGAAGATCGGCTGCGTCGTCGGGAACTCGCGCCAAGGGCCAATAGCGGCTGCCGCAAAGTCCGGATTGTTCTCCAGAAGCCACTGGCGGGTGAGATTGATGCTTCCATCGCTACCGCGGAAGAAACTCTCCATTTCCTGGAACGCGATCACATCCGCATCGAGCACCTTGACCACCTGATTCAACGGTTCTTTACGCGCTTCCCAGCCGGAAAGCCCCCAACGGCCCTCCGCCTGACGCAGGTAGATGTAGTGCACATTGTAGGTCGCAAGCCGTATCGTATCGTGCGGCTTGGCAGGCGGCGGCTTGGAGGTCGAAAGGCGCAGATGCTGAACGATCACCGCCACCACGACCAGCGCGATGGCCCCAAGGAGCACCCCCAAGATGCGTCCAATCATGGCGCTTCCTTTGTTCTTAGTCTTGTGACCTTTCCGTTGAAACGCCGCCAATTACAACAGGGTTGCGCCCAGGCCCCTTGCTGTCTGATGGCCAATGCTGTGCGACGCGGCCAAGGTCTGTCCCATGAAAAACCGGCACCGCATGGGAGTGCAGCGCCGGCAAGTGTGCTGGAGGGTATGTGTTCCTAGGCGGCGCGAATCCGGTCCAGGAACGCCGTGATGTTGGAGCGCAAACCGTCGGCTTCTTCGGCCAATTCGGTTGATCCGCTCAACACTTGTTGGGCAGCAGCGCCCGTCTGTTGGGTGGCATCGCTCACCCCAACAATTGTCGACGACACACTCTGCGTGCCGATAGCAGCCTGCTGCACATTGGAGGCAATTTCCTGCGTCGCCGAGCCCTGTTCCTCAACCGAGGAGGCAATCGCCGTCGCAATCTTGTCCATTGCCTTGATCTTCTCCGAGATCGCCTCAATCGATGTCACCGAGGCTTCGGTCGAGGATTGGATGTCGGTGATCAGGCCGGCGATCTGATCGGTCGCCCGACCGGTTTGCTCAGCCAGACCTTTGACCTCCGATGCCACGACCGCGAAGCCGCGACCGGCATCGCCGGCGCGTGCCGCCTCGATGGTGGCGTTGAGGGCCAAGAGATTGGTCTGTTCGGCAATGTCCTGAATGAGGCTGACGACCTCACCGATCTTCTGGGCCGCCTCGACAAGCGAGTTGACCTGATCGCCAGTGTCCTTGGCCTGCTCAACTGCCGAGCGTGACATTTCCGCTGACTCGTTCACCTGCCGGCTGATCTCGCCGATGGAGGCGGACAGTTCTTCTGCGGCGCTGGCCACGGTCTGAACGTTGGATGTCGCCTCTTCAGAGGAACTGGCCACGGTGGAGGATTTGTCGGATGTGTCCTCGACGATTACCGACAACGACTGTGCCGATTGCTGCATCTGATCGGCCGACTGCGCGACCTTGGCGATCGACTGCGTTGCCGATTGCTCAAAATGTCCGATAGCCTCTTCGACCATCGCCTGACGACGCTCTTTGGCGGCCTGTTCATCGGCCTGCGTGGCACGCAGATTACGGCCTTCGATCATACTGTCTTTGAAGACCTGCACGGCCTGGCCCATGTCACCGAGTTCATCGGACCGCTCACGGCCGGGAACGTCAACGTCCAGATTGTCGGCGGCAAGTTCGCGCATGGCGGAGGTCATCGACGCAATGGCGCTCGACAGGCCGCGTGACAGGATAAAAGCGATAGCGCCGCCGGTCACCAGAATGACCAGACCGACCACTGCCGTGATCGCCATGTTGCGCCCGAAGCGCGCGGTGAGGACGGGGCCAAGACTGTCCTGTACGGCCACCTGCGCATACTCAGCGCTCACAGCCGCCTCATCAATGCGGGGGCCGATCACATCCAATTGCTGCGCGTAGATGGTGTTGCGTGCTTCGATGATGCCTGAAATGCGCGCGAACGACTCTTCATAGAGGTCTAGGCCCGCCTGCGCCTCCTGGATGAGTGTGCGGCGGCGAGGGTTTTGCAACTCGCGCAGCACGTCCTGCAACTGCTCACGGGTGGCGAGGAGTTCCTGTTCAGCGCGCTGCCTTGCTTCCTCATCGTTGGAGAGCAGATATTCCTGCACATAGAAGCGCCCAAGCATCAGGCTCTGCTGAGCCCGGCCTGTGTAGAAAGCGGCATCAGGATCCTGATCGCGAAAGGCGCTTTCCATAACATCAGTCAGCGATTGACGGATAGCGATACCTGTCGGCGACAAATGGGTGTTGAACTCGTCATGGCGTTGTTGTTGCAGCGCAACGGCCTCTTCGAATCCGGCCTGGTATTCCACCGCATCAGCCCGGACATGGTTGAGGGTGACGGTCTGTTGCGCCGTCACACCGATTTCCAGAAGACGCTGGCTGGTCTCTTCCAGCTTGGCCATCTCATAGCGCGCGGTGTCCAAGGTTGCGGGATCGTCCACGGAGCGAAATTTCATCACCGCCAAACGAGCATGCGTGATCGCCAAGGCGATGTCGGCAAAGCCCACTGATGCGCGGCCACTGGTTCGATATTGAAGAAAGGAGTCGTTGGACGACTGACTGTTGAGAAAGCTGAAGCCAGCTAGGCATGCTGCCAAGGCCAGCACGGCGCCAAAGCCCAGATAGAGCCTGCGTTGTATTGAGAGTTTCATTTTTTCCCCCATAGAAATGGTTCCCCCGAACCATCACCAAAAAGGAGCGCTCCTAGCTTAAAAAATACTTAAGTTCGCGCAGGGGGCGTAAAATCCCGGATTCGCGCTTTTAGTTGCATATACCGTCAAACCTAGGAACTTTACGTAACGGTCCACGGGCTCACAGGCGATCAAGCCAGAGCATAGGAGGTGTGTTTTTTTGTTCGCCCGGAGGGCATTCGCTTAACTTCCGCCGCGCATATCGCGGTGGGGAAGGATGCGATCTTTGGCCCCCTTTTTGACGAGGACTGCAAAAAAACGGACCGAAAAAGCGCCTTTAGAGCATGCGTTGGGGGCGCTCAACCGTTAACGCGCGCGCCCAACGATCCTTCCCCTAGCGGCGATGTTCGGGGCTTTGGAAGTCGGTCTTGCAGCCAGCATCCCAGGCGTCCGGCTGGTTGCCATGGGCTGGGAACCCGCCTTGATCCTTCAGCCAGCGGGCGACATGCAGCGTGTTCCACACAAGGAAGGTCGTGTTGCGGTTGGTGAAGTCGTTCTGCGGCCCGCCTGAACCTTCGTCCATGTAAGACGGGCCTGGGCCGGCCTCGCCCATCCACCCGGCATCGGCCTGGGGCGGCACCGTGTAACCGATGTGCGAGAGCGAGAAGAGCACGTTCATCGCGCAGTGCTTCACGCCATCCTCATTGCCAGTGATAAGCACCGCCCCGGTCTTTCCATAGTCGCGATACTGCCCGCGATCATTGAACAGGTGTGTGTAGCCATACATGCGCTCCAGCACGCGGTTGCAAACCGAGCTTTTCTCGCCCAGCCACACCGAGGTGCCGATGATGAGGATGTCGCAGGCATCAATTTTCGCCTGGATTTGCGGCCAGTCATCGCGCTCGTACCGGTCAACGCCCGCATAGTCCAAACCGAGGCCTGCCGGGATGTCATAGTCCACCGGGCGCAATATCTCCGTCTTCACCCCGTTTGCCTGGTAGATCTTTTCGGCAATCTTCATCAGCCCTTCGGTGTGCGACAGGGTGGGCGAGCGGGCGAGTGTGCAGTTCAGCATGAGCACGCTGAGATCGTCGTACTTGGCCGGCGGCGTCTTGCACTGCTCGGCGGTGATTTTGCTCAGCTGTTCGGTCATGGTTCACTCCCCTGTTGTTGTTTTCGCGCTTGGAAAGACGCCAAGGCCATTGCGCTGCCGGGCTCTGATCGACCAAGTGGCCAAGCCGCGGCGCGAACGGCGATCAGCGCACATCCAGCATCATCCGGCAACGGTTAGCTGGCTCAAGACTTCGTCATCGTGCTGGCCCGGCGGTCCTTCATCTTGACGAAGCTCCCGCCTGGCTGTAGCCGATCCGCCTTTGTCAACGGCTAGGTCACCTGCTGTGCCATCTTAGGCTCCGGTCTCAACAAGCATTGCCCGAAACGCCCCACGCAATCTGTGCGGGGCGCCTTTTGACATGTGTCGGGTGCGCGGCGTGAGACCGGTCTGGCGTTTCTCTCCATCGCTGCGCGTAATCCGCACCGCATCTTTTCTTTGTGCCTTGGCGCATCCCATTCCGTCCGCCATGCCGCACCCCTGTGAGGGGTGATCTCTACCGCTGCCCCGGCGCGCCTCGCGACCGGAGCCGCTTCCCATGGCTGCTACTCTCAGCGTCCGCTGGACGCTCACCCCTTCCCATGCGCCAATTCCTTGGCGCCACTGTCCGACCTGCGCCACGACGCGCCCTTTCCAATCGAGCGGAAAAATTCGTCTCAATGCCAATGGTCGGCGTCTTGATGCCTGGCTGATCTATCGCTGTCAGATCTGCGACCAGACCTGGAACCGAACGCTCTTCGAGCGGCGGCCTACCCAGCAGTTAAAGGCGGCAGACCACGAGGCCCTGCAGCACTCAAGCGCGCACTGCGTTCAGGCTTTTGAGCAGGACGTGGCAGCGCTGCGCCGTGATGCCGATCAGGTGGAACTGTGTGAGGAGGTGACGGTGCACAAGCCGGCCGGTTTGCTTTCCGCGCCTGCTCCCTGCACCATCGACCTTGCCTTGTCGGTTCCTCATCCAACCGGTTGCCGGCTTGACCGTTTGCTCGCCCGAGAGCTCGGCCTCTCCCGTAAACAACTACAAACTGGCGAGAAAGCCGGGTGGCTTGCCATTGAAGGCGGTGGCAGCAAGGCGCTCCGCCGGCCGATTGGCCAGGACCTGACGGTTCGCCTGCAAAGCGCAGGACTGCCGGCAAGTATCAGCCTCACCGGGGCTTTGTTCGCCTCTACAGGTCCGGGCGGATAGTCGCGCGCATGGCGATGACCACCGGATAGCCTTCGAAAAACTCATCCTTGGTCATCAGGCCATCATCATTGGCATCCGCGCGGCGAAAATCTGCGCGGGTGGCGTAGTCCATCTCCGCCTCATTCAGCTCGCCCGAGCCGTCCCTGTCCCAGAAGGCGAACATGATTTTCTGCGCCGTCACATAGGCCTCGCCGCGACCCAGTTCTTCGGCAATCGGTTGGAAACCTGGATCCCATTGCGAGAACTCATCGAGCGAAATCCGGCGGTTTTCGTCATAGTCCATGCCGGCGAACACCGAGCCGTTGAAACTGTCGATCTCCGCCAGATGGATGGAGCCGCGATCATTGACGTCCATGGCATCGAAGATGGTTTCGGCGAGCATCCGGCCTGCTATGCCCGGCTCATCGGATGAGGTCTGGGCGATTGACGGCGCTGCCGCAACGGATGCGGATAGGGCGAGAGACAGTCCAAGTGCATGCAGTCTGTTGGGTCGGGGGGCTGACGCGGTCATGGGCCTCTTCCAGTTTGCAGTTCAGGTGAACGTTTCTCAGGTCTTGGTCAGGCTGCGGGTCGGTTGCTGATCCAGACCCAGAAAGACAAAACGAGGGCGCTGCCGGAGACGATGGTCTTCACGGTGCCGGGGAAGAAATTCA
>ERZ1740060.297-NODE-297-length-35781-cov-25.959077_pt1 | contig 35781 bp, 26 predicted proteins | sample MGYA00581743_ERZ1740060 | MGnify/ENA primary metagenome ERZ1740060 (study PRJEB43018, sample SAMN04849235) | marine metagenome | isolation source: floating plastic debris | place: Pacific Ocean | collected 2008-08-27 | study: EMG produced TPA metagenomics...
AGAGCGAATTCAAGAGGCATTAAGTGTACCTCACGAAGCTGAGAAGCGCTGTATGATGCCGCTGCATAATGCGGCGACAGGGCAACCAAGAAACAGCAGGCGTTGCCATCCGGCGAGCGCCCAATCTTTAGAAACCTCGGCAATGATCAGCACTTCACCATTTTGTGAAATCTGAGAAACCTGAATTCGATTCGCCTTCTGATCAAGATTGATCGTGCCTAACGTCGGCAAATTGCCTTGGCCTGCTAACACCTGACCGTTGCGGATATTGACATAGGCGAGAAAGCCATCGGTTCCCAAGGCAGAAGATTGAGATGCGCCCCAGGGTGCCGTTAAGATCATTGGATTAACGAGGGCATTCACTTCTCCGAGTCCCTCAGTAGGCAAACTCAGAATAATGGATTCTTCTCCCATGACAATGGTTCGCTTTCGCCCCACAATTTGTAGCGCTGGAGTGTGAGCATCGGAGCGATGTTCCAGATCGATCAATTCAGGTGGACTCACGACACCGAGGCTGGTTAAGACCAAAAAGCCTTGCTCATTAACAATGCCAATTTCTCGAAATAAAGGATTATCATAAACGATTCTTTCCAGTCTTTCTTCAGCGTCAGGATCGTTCAGATTAACTGTGTTAGAAACATCAAGCAGAATTTCATTGCCAGTTTTCAAGACTGTATCAATGCGGCGGACTCCCTCATCAACAGCGACTTCGAGTGAGATTCTGGCACTGTTCACATATTCGTAGTAAGAGATGCCGAGGAATAAGGTAGGCGGCATCAGGCTGGCTCCTAAAATCCATCCTAAAAACGGAAGATATCTCCTGAGACGACCTCTCATATGTCCATAACCTGAATATTGAGTCATACAAATCAAAAAGCAGTTTTGTATGACATTAAGGCGAACTACGATGAGCTTTGCCGCGATCGCACCTTATTCCTTTCGCCAAGGCAAAGTGTACCTGATCAAAGTCCTCGCGTTCCCATGCCGCCGCCGGCGCGTCAGGCAACCCCGGGCTAGGCTCGCGAGCTTGTTGGGAGGGTGCAAGCTGCATCAGGCCTATCCACAGCTCTAGGGCATGATTTTGATGAGGAACCCCTTTGCCCACAATGCCCTCTGTCCCGATCTTCAAGCCACTATATCGCCTTAAGGCAGGTATCCAAGTTCCTCTGTTTGCAGCATGTCCAGGGCCTCACCCACCGTACTTGTGCCCCAATCAGTCAACATCCGACTGGCAACTTCATCCATCAAAAAATAGCCCCCCGCATTGTTATAGATTGTTGTCACCGGAAACGGCTCACTCCCGGTTGGCCCCACACCTGTGATGTAGTCAGCAATCACCACCACCACTTCATAGCCCTGGTACATCCAAAACGAAACTGCCTGGGTTTCCCACAGCATCCAGGCATCACTATCCAGGTTGGTCGGTAACTGCTCCAGCAGTGTCCCGTCCGGCAACAGCAGGTAAATGGCTAAATCATTAACGGCAATGCTGGGATCGGAAACTGCTTCGGTGAGGACAAAGGCCACCTCGCCCATATCCCGCAGGTTGACCCAAAAGCTCTGGTCAGGATTAATCTGACGTTCTGCTACGGGCAGATTCCGTTCTACCCAGCCGAGTTCGGCGGGGGTGAGCAACCGCGACTCACCCAGTTCAAGGGCTACAGCCGTAGCTGGTGGGGTAGCCGTAGCGGGAGGCGCTGTTTGAACAGGGGCAGTTGTCGGCTCTGGGGCAGCCGGCGCAACCTCAGCCGGCGCAACTTCGGTGTTAGTGCTTTCAGCCGTCGCCGCTTCCGATGCCGAAACCTCAACAGGGGACGTTTCGGCAGTGGGTGGGGAGCCGCCACAGCTCATCAGCAGACAGGTTGTCCCCACTACAGTCAAGATGCGCCAGGGGAATAAGGCAACGGGATGGGGCATCGATGACAGCCTCAATTTTGGGCAAGAGAAAAAGGTGAAATCAGAAAAACTTCATCTCTGGATACTGGCAGGGTACCCACTTGCCCAGTGAAGGCGATGACCTGTTTGGCGTGGGGCTGGGGTTAAACGCCGACATCACCACAGCCTTCTCAGTGGAACTGGTGCAAATTATCAACCGTACCCAGCCCTATCAGCTCAACTTGCAATATCGGCTCAATCATGAACTGGGAATGGCGGCTCTACGAATTTCTCAGACGAGAGCCGCCTCTTTAGGCAATACCGCGTCAACTTTTAGAACAGATTTTGGCGCAGAGGACGTCGAGCTCAACCGATACAATAGGCTTTTGCTGAGTACGATCGCACCTATGGAAGTTATTCCCGCCATTGACCTATTAGCGGGTCACTGTGTTCGCCTTTATCAGGGCGACTATGAACAATCGCAGGTCTTTGATGAAAATCCCGTTGAGGTCGCGCAGCGGTGGGCCGCCGCCGGAGCGACGCGCTTGCACCTGGTCGATTTAGATGGGGCCAAGGCGGGCCAGCCCGAAAATTGGCAGGCGATCGCGGCCATTGCCGCTGCCGTCAACGTGCCGATTGAAGTGGGGGGCGGGCTGCGCGATCGAGATCGGGTAGCGGCCCTGTTCGACCTGGGGGTGCAGTACGCCATTCTGGGCACCGCCGCCGTCGAGAAGCCTGATCTAGTCAGTACTCTCAGCGCCGAATTCCCCGGACAAATAATCGTGGGGATCGATGCCCGCGATGGCAAAGTTGCCACCCGCGGCTGGCTTGAAACCTCGGCAATCGAGGCGATCGCCCTGGCTCAAGACATGGCACAACGAGGTGCTGCCGCCATTATCTATACCGACATCAACCGCGATGGCACCCTTAAAGGCCCCAACCTAGAAGCCCTGCGGGCGATCACTGAGGCCACGACGGTCCCTGTCATTGCCTCCGGCGGCGTCAGCTCCGTCACCGACTTGCTCAGCCTGCTGACATTAGAGAGACTTGGGGTCAACGGCATCATTGTCGGCAAAGCCTTGTACACCGGCGATATCAGCCTGAAAGAAGCGCTCCGCGCTGTCGGCCCTGGTCGCTGGCAAGATGTGCCCACCGATATCGGCCCTTCCTTTGCCTAAAGGGCAACATTCAAGCAAGCAACTGGACTCCACCATAAGCCGCCCGTTGGTCAAGTTAATCAGATGGCTGAAACGATTGTCTGATTAGCCTTGCCATTCCGACTGCCGACCACTGAATTCTGTAGGAAAGTGCCCTGCCCAAAAGCTGTGCTGCGATGCAACAGCCCGGCAACTACTCAAAACCGGCTCGGAAATTGACTTTCCGAGCCGGTTTTGAGCACACAACTTAACGAGCACATCGAGCCGGTGGCTAGCTAGCCGTTACCTTGCTGAGCTTTCATCGTCTCAATTTCTTGACGGAGCGTTGATAGCTCCTGAGTCAGCGCGTCTAACTCAGCCTGCATTGAGGCATCAGCCACCGGACTGGCGTCGGTATCAACCGTCGCTTCTGACGCGGGTGTCGGCGCAAACGGATTTGGCATCTGCCCCATCTGACTCATGACTGAATCCACGACCGTCCTCGCTTCTTGTTCAGTGACGGCCCCTTTGGCTTCGAGTTCTTGAGTCAGGACATCAAAATCAGTGATGGCCCCGAACTTCTCTTGAGAAGCTTGGGGATCGCGAAAGGCATCCACTAAAGATGCCGTAGCGCCAAGGGTGACGCGAAAACCTTTTTGAATTGTCTCAGTCAGCGTCTCTGGATTCATAAGAAACCGTTGAACCTCTTTAAATCTGTTCACGGATGGCGTTTCAACAGGTCGATTCTAGCGTGGGACGGCCAGGGCATCTGATACTTACTAGCGCTTTAGCCCCTGAACAGAGGCTCTTTTTAGCAGGGCAACTGACTCAGTCATTCGATGGCACGGATCTAGCAGCGAGCGAATCCACTTGGCAGCCAGTTGAAATAGCGGCCAGCCCTGATCCACAAATTATGATTATTGATGTATCGAGATTTTATTTATAAGTTCTCGATAGGGCCAGACAGCTTCAAGCCCGCTAATTGCAATCAAGGAATAATCCTTGAGCAAGAAGGCTTTCAGCCGACGAAAGAAAATTGAACTATCAGCAAAATAGTACATTTAAACTATGAATTTCATCTTGTTTCAATGAATGATCACTGATTTTTTCGGGCTTACGGTGGTAACCAAATTGTTTATGCGGCTACAATCATGTGAGGCAAGTCACAACTCGCAGTTTGAAGTTGGCTTGCTAACACACGCTAAAGGTTTTTTGGATAGCTAGAATCAATTCTGATCGTTTTTTGGTGAATGGTCGCCACTGTTGCCTTGGTAATTTAGGTTGTCTAACGTACATTTTTTGAGACATCCTGCCCTGAGGTCGCAGAAAAAACGAAATGCTAAGCTGAACAAACCCTTGATTTTGAAAGCATCACGCACGAAGGAGCACGAGGAACGCGGCATGACTCAAGCGAAAGAATTGCTCGGCGCAATTAAGCCACAGAATGAGTTGGAACTCTTAATTGAAGGAGACGGCAACTCATCTAAGTTCAACGATTCGGATGATGCAGCTGCGGTTAAAGCTCCCGCCAAAGCGACTAAGGGTAAAACGACTCGTCGCACCCAAACCAAAAAGAAGCACTACACCGAAGACTCCATTCGGCTTTATCTGCAAGAGATCGGTCGGATTCGCTTGCTGCGGGCTGAAGAAGAAATTGAACTGGCGCGCAAGATTGCTGACTTGCTTGAGCTTGAGCGCATTCGCGACGACTTGATGGATGGCCTCGATCATGAACCCACTGACGCTGAGTGGGCTGAGGCTGTCGATATGCCGCTACTCGCTTTTCAGAAGCGGCTTCATCTCGGCCGCCGCGCTAAAGACAAAATGGTGCAGTCCAACTTGCGATTGGTAGTCTCGATCGCTAAGAAGTATATGAACCGTGGCCTGTCTTTCCAGGATCTTATTCAGGAAGGCAGCTTGGGTCTAATTCGCGCCGCTGAGAAGTTTGACCACGAGAAAGGTTACAAGTTTTCCACCTACGCTACCTGGTGGATTCGTCAAGCCATTACCCGCGCGATCGCTGACCAGTCCCGCACGATTCGTCTGCCGGTTCACCTGTACGAGACGATTTCACGCATCAAAAAGACGACTAAGTTGCTTTCTCAAGAGATGGGTCGCAAGCCCACCGAAGAAGAAATCGCCACTCGCATGGAAATGACCATCGAGAAGCTGCGTTTCATCGCGAAGTCGGCTCAACTCCCCATTTCGCTCGAAACTCCCATTGGTAAAGAAGAAGATTCTCGCCTGGGCGACTTCATCGAATCTGATGGTGAAACGCCTGAAGATGAGGTTTCTAAGAGCCTACTTCGGGAAGACCTCGAGGGCGTACTCGGTACCCTGAGCCCCCGCGAGCGTGACGTTTTGCGTCTCCGCTATGGTCTTGACGATGGTCGCATGAAAACGCTGGAAGAAATCGGTCAGACGTTTAACGTTACCCGTGAGCGGATTCGTCAAATCGAAGCGAAAGCTCTGCGTAAGCTGCGTCATCCCAACCGCAACAGCGTTCTCAAAGAGTACATTCGCTAATCAAATCTAGTCGGTTCTATAAACTGACTTTGAAGCTTCCAAAAGCCCTAAGCAATCGCCTAGGGCTTTTTGTTTTGAATTCATCGGATTTACGCATGGCTCCCTTACATTCCGCGCTTGTGGGGGAGGTTGCATCCGGTTTCCCAAAAATTGGAGCTAGGAGGCCAAAACCGGATGCAACTATGTAAGTCATTCCTCGAAATGAATACGATGACTGTCACCAGATGGGATGTCGTCGTCGTGCAGCCGTCAACTTCTTGTCTGACTCAAAGCCGCCGCCATTCCGATCCTGGCTGAATTCTTGAACGATCTGCTCAGTCTCTAGAATCGGCGATCGCCAGTCTGAGCCCTAGTCCCATAAACAAACTGCCTGTGATCCAGCGCTGTAGGGCAACTAATCTTGGGCGGCGGCGCAGGGTGTGCCCGGCAGCGGCGACCACCGCCGCAATGAGCGCCAACCAGAGGCTAGAAGTTGCCGCCACAATCACGCCAAGTTGCAGCGTCTGCAGCGCCATGGGACCAGCCGCCGGGTCAATAAATTGGGGAATGAAGGCGAGAAAAAACAGCGCCGCCTTGGGATTAAGCAAATTGGTGAGAATTGCTTGATAGAAGACTTTTACCAGGCTGGCGCGGGGAGCCGTCGGCAAAGCACTGCCGTGATCGCGGTTGAGAATGGTTTGAATGCCGAGGTAAATCAAATAGGCAGCGCCCACATATTTAACGATATTGAACGCCAGCGCCGAAGTCATGAGCAGTGCCGAAAGGCCAACGGCAGCGGCGGTAGTATGGCCTAGGTTACCGACAAAAATGCCGAGCGAAGAAACCATACCCGCCAGTCGCCCCTGCTCTAAACTGCGCCCCAACACATAGAACGTGTCGGGACCAGGGGTGACCGTAATGACAGCAACGGCGGCGAGAAAGAGAGAGAAGCTAGTCGGATCTGTCATGCTGAAGCCCAGAGAAAGTTTGCCCACTAGCCTAGCGCCTGGCAGCTCAATGCGGCAGTAGCCATCGAGGCAACCGGTAAGCAGAACTGAATCAGAGCCGCGATCGCTGGATAGTTGACCCGGTTGGCAAGCTAGAACCGTCGGTTTATCAAGTCATTCAGAGATCGCGGCAAAATGCAGAGGGATTGATTTTGAGGGGCAGGTTAGCGGCCTCGACGTCAACCCCACGGATGGCGAGCCGCTATCTCAAGTGCTATCAATTAGGACTGCAAAACAGCCGCTACCCAATCACTCTTCGATCGGGGCATAGAAAGTGCCTTCGACTTCGACGATGTCGTCTTGATTGAGGCGATCGACCTCGACAATGGTGCGGGGCGGATAGGGGCCATCGCCCCAAAGTTCTTCCTGAATTTGGTTCACGACTGGACGGTAGCGATACATGTCCGTCACGTACACCACCAGTCGTACCGCATCCTGCAGGGTCGCCCCTTCTGACTCGGCGATGAGCTGCATGTTCATAAACGCCTGTCGGACCCGACCTTCCGTATCGGGCACCAGGGTATTGGTTTCGGGATCAATGCCGCGCATCCCCGCAACGAAAACAAAGTCTCCCGCTCGCGTACCCAGGCTCCAGGTCGCAGTGGGCACGATGCCGCCTTCGGGCGTCAGGGTGACAACGCCGTTGGGCGAGACATGATCATCAGCCGCGAGTGGAGTTGCCGCCACGGCCCAACCAGCGATCGCCAGGGTCGAAAAAACAATCGATTTCATGAAGTTAAGTTCCATCACACCAAGGGGAGTGTAGGCAGTTGTCAGAGCCTTCTATGTATCCCTGGATGCTTTTTAGTTGGCCAACCGGCAAGCAACTCGCTTCACGCACTCGTTGGAGAGCCGCATTCCCCCAAACTGACATCCCCTGCACTCCGAACCCCGTCACGTTGAATGCTCAGACGTTCAATCAAACAGGTGCTGCCATCCACTTTCCCCCCCCCAGGTAAAAGACCTCGATGGCTAAAGATCGAGGTAAAGTTGTCATACCGCGAGCGTTTCATTCGATCATTGTCAATCACCATTTTTAGCGCTGATGGATAACAACAATCTGGTCAAAAGCGGAGTGAATGCCGTGATGGGGGTGAAAGCCGCCCGCGATACGACCGTTCCAACGGATCTGGAAAATCCCCAATGGGATCAGACCGCCACGCTGCAATATGTGGGAGCCACAATCGCCCAAACTGCTGCGATGACAGGGCTACTCTGGCTTATGGATGTCGTGTTAAGTCGCGTTAATACAGCCGCCTTACCGCCTTGGGCATTGACGGCGATCGTCTGTGCGTTTTTTGCCTTTGTCACCTTGCGTTCTCGCTTCTTTTCGCTGTTAGACAATACGCGTAGCAATGGTCGTTACCAATCGATTCAACGCCCCGGCTGGGCACCGCCGCCGCTGGCCTTTCCCATTGTGTGGATGAGCATTGCGGTGTTGCGGGTGGTGTCGGCCTATTTAATCTGGTCGGCCTGTGGTCAAAGCTTTTTGTGCCTGCCCTTGGTTCTTTTTGTAGGGCATCTCAGCCTAGGCGATACCTGGAATACGATTTTTACGGTGGAAGGACGTTTGGGGGCCGCTGTCCCCGTGGTGATCATCGGGCCGATGCTCTCGGTGATCGTCGTGACGATCGCTTACTTTCAGACTTTGCCACTGGCCGGTTGGATCATCTTGCTGTCTGCCGTGTGGCTGGCGATCGCCACTGCGTTGTGTATCAGCCTTTGGCAACTCAACGGTCAGGAACCGCTGTATCCAGTACGATCGAAGGCGAGCTAACACACCACAAAGTTAGTGTTTGTATGCGTGCCGTCTCGAACATGTTGGAGAATCAAGGAACGTACAATTGCTCAATAGAAGGAAGAAATGCGAACAGTACAATGGAGACAATGCGCTCTCCCCTGATTGGCCAATGCCATGATTGCTGTTCCTCACTACATCAGCCCTGAACAATATCTCGACCTGGAAGGTCAGAGCCCGATTCGCCATGAATATCGGCGCGGCTTAGTCTATGCCATGGCTGGCGGCACTGACAATCATGATCGGATTGCGCTGAACCTGCTCACTCTGGTCAATTTACATCTGGGTAATTCAGAATGCCGATTTCATTCTGGGAATGTCAAAGTTAACTATCAAGATGAGTTTTATTATTACCCGGACGCTTTTGTAACCTGCGATCCTCGAGATCGAGGCGATCGCTACATTAAACGCCATCCCAAACTCATTGCCGAAGTCCTTTCCCCAAGTACCCAAGCCTTTGACCTAGACGAGAAATTTAAGGATTATCAACAACTGGATTCCCTAGAGGAGTATGTCCTGATTTTTCAGGAAAGTCAGCAGGTTGAATGCCGTCGCCGCACCGTCACGAATACTTGGGAAACCACGACCTATACAGCAGGAGATCGGCTTTCTCTCAAAAGCATTGACCTGGAATTCGACATTTCTCAGCTATATCTCGGCATCGATTGAAGCTGCGATCTCCCTCAACGCCTATCGAGATCGCCACTGCATTGTGTATCAGTCTCTGGCAACTCAATGATCACGAACCGCTGTATCCGGTGCGATCGAAGAAAAGCTAATGAATCATGCTAGGAGAAAACGCCAGTTACGCTCCTATAATCGACCTCAGCTTTGTTTTAAGTGCATCAATCAGCGATGTGCCTTTCGCTACTTTATCTGTTCCACCCAACTCTTTATAAAGATCATAGACAATTGCTATTGAATCCATCACTAAATCATCACTCAAATCATTTTCACTAAGTTGTGAAATTGATTTATTTTGAGGATACAAATTCTTAAGTGATCGGCATACTACCACATACAAAACATAAAATTTTATGTCAGTAATTTCTGACGCAGAAAAACGCTTGCAATTCTTGATCTTCTCTTCTATCTTTCTCCCCCAGAAAGATACTAAATAATATGTTTTTAAGTTATTATTCTTATGAAATAGCTTGTTATATGATTGATCATCTTCCAACAAGGTTGACGGCCTAGCCCTAGCATAATCAGGTTTTTGCAAGAGAACTGACATTAGACATTGAGATATGAATGGAATGCTAATAATCTCTTTAGGCTTTCTTCCTTCATTTTTGTAAAAATTTTTCCGCCTATCATAGAACAGATTTCTCGGCTTCAAGTAATCTTCGATTTGCCGGTGAACTTGATCTGTAGCTCTCAGTGAAGCTTTTGGAATTGGAGTTTGACTGTTAGTAGCTCTAATGATTCGATCTCTAGTTTCCTCGCTTTCAGGCACTATTACTCTGACTAGGATATCTCTTTTTTCACTATCTATCTTCTCTCGGTTTTTTGAGAAATAGCGGAATATCTCAGAAGATGTCTGTAGACCATTGACAATTTCAGGACTCACAATTATCAGCTCTTTTCCTCCAGGAGCAGAGGCTTCGCTTGCGAGAATAGTTACTCCATTATTGAGCCACCAAAACTCCTCAGAGCTTGGCTTTTCCAAGGTTTCCTGAATCTCATTGTTGACATTTGTTTTTCCTTGGTAATCGCGAACATTTGATTCAAAAATATGTTTAACTAGTTTCCCTTCTGCATTAGTTATGAATTTAAAGTATTCAGCCAGATTAGCAAGAGCTATAAAAACTTGTCCAGAAGTAGACAGGGGACTTTCAGACAATTTCAATCTAAAAACATCATTTACTCTTTCCTGAGTAAGCTTTACAAGTTCTTCAGCTCCAACAAAAGCGATATTAACTGATGCATTAGGAAGCTTGTCTTTGATATCCTTCTCAAGATCTTCTGCTTGCCGATTAACGTTTGGGTGAATGTGGGAACCTTTGGATACGTAAAAAACAGTGATTTTGAGTTTAGGTCTTTTTGTTATCAATCCCACATAAGTTTCTTTAAAGTTTTCGAAAGAGGATAAAATTTTATCGTTGTAACGTCCTTCAAAATCTGAACGTTCAAAATCCAGATCGAATAAGTTCCTGCACAATCTAGATAGTTTTAACAAAGGTTCTTCCGAGAATGAGTTCTCAAATTTCGATTGAATTAGAATAAACTCAATATCAACATTTTTCTTGTATTTATCTTTAAATATTTCATTCTCTTTTACTAAATCACCATTGACAAATAGATAAACTGCATCAGCACCACCATCATGGCTCTCGCCTGCCATTCCTGAGTATACTTCTTCATAGCTAAGTTCAAAATCCTTGAGGACTTGCAAGGCAGAATAGAACTCAAAAAATCTGCTTAGTGATATATCTTCTTCAAGGTTATCATGTTCTTGTTTAACGATTTCTTCAAGCAATATCTGGTTATTTCTTGACATGGAAAGCTGTTTTTGTTTTATACTTCTAGAGTAAATTTTCTGTATATCCTTCTAGGATATTTCTCGATAAATTCTTGCCTTGAATACACTTCAAACGCAATCATATTTTTGTTTAAGTCTATTGTAAGCGATGTTGAAATCTACTTTTATTCTCGATCATCTATGTAGAATATTGCTTCGTTTAGAGAATTAATCGACTGTGTCTTCTCAAATCCCTTTTTTATTCGAAAATCTCTCCTTCTCCCCGTCGACTCTTTCCTAAATAGGCGGAATGAGTTGTATCTTGAAACTTTTCATATATGGACACCCAAGAAAATAGACTATCGGCGACCTCTACTATGATTCTGCCATCGGCTAATTTAGCTCAAATCCTAGCAAAACATCCTCGCCCGACAACTGTGCTGGAAAATCAATTTTCTCTACCTTGCTGTCGGTTCGATAGATCTCTACCTGCTCATCCTGCAGATTGATCAACCATCCTAATCGCAATCCACTGGCTCGATATTCCTGCATCTTTTCTTGCAGCGGCGCTAGCGAATCGGTTTTAGACCGCAGCTCAATCACAAAATCAGGACAGAGAGGAACGAATCCCGACTTTTGTTCTGCTGTTAGGGCATTCCAGCGAGATAGCTCAACCCAGGCAGCATCTGGCGAGCGATCGCCCCCTTGAGGCAGCTTAAACAGCGTCGAAGAACTAAATACTTTGCCCAGCCGGGTTTGATGATTCCAAAGCCAAAGCAAGCTAATCAGACCCGCTTCCCGTTCTCCACTTTCACCGCCAACAGGCGACATAATAATCAACGCCCCCGCCGCTGATCGTTCCAACGGCATGTCTGGATTTGCCTGACAGAGCTGATAAAACTGCTCATCCGTCAGGTTGACTTGATCTAAGCTCAACATCAATGGCAAACCCGTAGTCATGCCCTATCCCTTGTTGCTGTGACTAAATATCTTAAATACTCGATTCCCAGTGATTGATTCGGTATTTCCCAAACTTAACTGATCCTAAAACAGCTAATCAGCAGCGTCATCAGATAACGGCGACAGCTCGCCTGCGATTTCCCGACGCCGCTAAGCGATTGTGATTTTCAACCAAGTGAGAACAATACCCACACCGCGTTCCATGATCATTCCCCATTATTCTGATTTGCGACAGCCTCCCAGCCCTCTTCAGCCGACCAGATGATCGTGCTGTCCGATCGCTCCAAACACGAAATCGATGAGTTGATCAGTTCTCGCGGGTGACGTGGCATTTCGATATGAGAAAGCACGTTCTCCTGATCGGCAAAAACGATTATGTAAACATCATCTCGCTGCTCGATGCCAGTTTCGCCTTCCGCATCCCAATCGAACCCGAACTGGGCGATCGCGGACTCATTCGTCGAGTAGGGGGCCAGCACACAGAGGCGCTCCCAATCAGAGGAACCGATGTCAGCAAGATCGATCGTTTCAACAGACGACTCTAACTGATCTGTGAGGGTGTCACGAGTCTGCGTTGCCGTACTATTGCATCCGGCCAGCAAGCTGACGAAGGCCAAAATCACGAATCGCTTCTGCATGGCATGACTGAAATATCAATGTCATGAGAGTGCCCAATGCCGCCCATCACGATTACCCCACGTGATGCCCCGCAACTCACCTCCAGGTTGCCCTCAGCTCAAGCGCGATCGCCCCATGCTTCTCCTTGCAATAAGTGCCCATGCTTGCCCATTCACCCAAATGTAGTGTGATGAGCCACCCGTTCTGGAGATCATCCTTTTAGGCCGGTGCCCGACTCCGTGGGCACAATGTAGCGCTGCATCGCCACAAAAAAAATCAGCACCGGCAAAATCGAAATAACTGATCCGGCGGCAATCAGTCGCCAATCAAGGGAAAAACTCCCTGCCAGTTTGGCGACTCCGAGTGGAAGTGTGTAATATTCTGGACGATCAAGCAGAATTAACGGCCAGAGAAAATCACTCCAAGCGCCGATAAACACAAAGATTGCCAGCGTGACTAACGCTGGTCGAGTGGATGAGATCATGACGTTCCACCAGATGCCTAGCTCTGAGCAGCCATCAATGCGCGCCGCTTCTTCTAGCTCTTTGGGCACGCCTAAAAACGCTTGACGCATCAAAAAGATGCCAAAAGCGGACGCAATGAAGGGAAAAATCAGCCCCATATAGCTATTGCGCAGTCCCAACTGCACCGCCAACACATACAGCGGAATCATCACAATCTGAAAGGGAATCAAGATTGTCGCCACAATCACGGCAAACAACGCCTCTCGTCCCGGAAAGCGCAGCCGCGCTAGGGGATACGCTGCCAGCGAGCAAAACAAGAGGTTGAGCCCCACTGTTAGCACTGCAACGATGGTGCTGTTGATGAAGTAGCGGCCAAAGGGATTTTGCTGCCAGACGGTGACGAAGTTGCCCAGAGTTGGCGCAGTAGGAATAAATTGCGGCGGAAACGCAAAGATATTTTCATCGGGGGATTTGAACGCGGTGCTGACGAGCCAGAGCAACGGTAGCAACATCACCAGAGCGATCGCACTCAGCAGGATATACGTGCCTACTCGCCGTAGGAAGGGCGATCGCATCAGTTGAGACCAGACTCGGGGCGCTTGCGGAGTTTGCATGGCCTGAGTATTTCATCTAAAAAGATCGGCGGCAAGGGCCATCGGTCTCGTTTATGACATCGATATAGATTTCGTTGCCCATGACATTTTAGGGGCGATCGCCCGGATAATCCCTCATACGTCAGTAAATATCAGTCAGTAAGTAAATATTCCACCCAGGGGTTACGACCGAAAGATGAACATTCTGCAAAGTTCGTCTCAGATCGCAACATTTTAGGCTGCAACATTGACACTAAATATTACAGCGCGTTTACAGGTTTCGTTACCGCCGTGAGCTTGATTCTGCCAAGCCCAGCGACCCCTTAAAAATCCTTGGCTGTCATTGCTCCCTTCACCAAGGGGACTTTCGTCAGTTTCCCACGTCGAGAGTTCATCTTGATGGTTAGCAGGTCGGGATCGCCTTTAGTCAGTTGATGCATCGTCCGATCAACAGTGCTTTTTGCGGAGCATACGGTGTATCGAAAAGATCAAAGCGTACGGAGTTCAGCAATATCACTCTGTCCATTGTGAGTTAAGAGCTGTTAGAGCATTAGCAGGTCTTGAACTTAGGCCTCAGCCGCTGAGTAAAGCTGAGTGAAATCGTTTGCAGAGTGACTGGATCGAGTAATCGTTGCCGATGGCGTTAAGGGTGCGACTGAATGTCTTTGCAGATTCTAGGTAGCCGATACCACATTCTCCGCCATATGGGGGGAGGCGGCTTTGGGCAGACATTTCTGGCCAACGATCTGCACTTGCCTGGCCATCCGCTCTGTGTCGTCAAAAGACTGCAACCTCGTAACACGGATGGTCTGTCGCTGGATTCGGCCCGGCGGCTTTTTGATGCCGAGGCGGAGGCGCTTTATGTGTTGGGCAGCCACAGTCAGATTCCTCGCCTTCTCGCTCACTTCGAAGAAGACGAGCACTTTTATCTGGCGCAAGAGTTTGTTGAAGGCCCGTTGCTGAGTGAAGAAATTTACATCGGTAACCGGCTCTCTGAAGCCAAAACCGTTGAGATGCTGCAGGACATCCTCACAACCTTGTGCGCTGTCCACGATCGCCAGGTGATTCACCGCGACATCAAGCCCTCCAACCTAATTCGCCGAAAAGTTGATCACAAAATCGTGCTGATCGACTTCGGGGCCGTCAAGCAAATCAGTCATCAGCTGATTCAGCCCCATGATCTGCACAGTATGACCGTGGCCATCGGCTCATTGGGTTATATGCCCAATGAGCAGCTAGCGGGCCACCCGTGCCTCAGCAGCGACGTTTATGCTGTGGGCATGTTGGCGCTGCAGGCGCTAACCGGGCTCGACCCCAAACGGCTGCCCCGTGATCCGCGCACCAGTGAGCTGATGTGGCGAGAGTTAGCGTCGGTGCGGCCCGAGTTAGCCCAGGTGTTAGATACGATGGTGCGCTACGACCATCGCCAGCGTTATGCCAATGCCAGCGAAGCGTTAAACGCGCTCAAGCAAGCGGTTTCGCCATCCGCACCCACCTTCATTCCGCCGCTTGAACTAAGCTCCCAGGCCTTAGAGGCCCATGTCGCCTGGTTAGAACGGGCCGATGACCTGTTTGAGCAGAGCCGCTTTCATGATGCGGCCCGCTGCTATGAAAAAGTGGTCAAGGTGCAGCCTAACGCCACCACCGCCTGGTTTAAGCTCGGCATGGCCTTAGAGAACATCGAGCAATACGCCCTCGCGGTGCGCGCCTATAAAACTGTCACCCAGCGCCAGCGCGAAGATTATTTGGCCTGGCTGAAGCTGGGTAAAGCCCTAGAGCGGTGCGACAACTATAAAGAGGCCCTCGCCGCCTACGATGAAGTGCTCCAACTCCAGCCGAAAAACTATTGGGCCTGGGCCGATCGCGGGCAGCTATTAGAACAGCTAGAGCGGGTTGAAGAGGCGCTGGCCGCCTATGATCGCGCCCTCGAGCTCAAGCCCGATTTTCAGTTAGCGCAAGGCCACCGCAAACGGCTCTTGGTGGCGCTGAAGCGGGTCGATCAGCTCTATACGCTGCAGCATTACGACGACGCGATCGCGGCCTGTGATCAAGCCCTGGAGGAGACTCCTGAAGACGCCACCCTCTGGCTCATGCGAGGGATGGCGTTAGAAAATCAACAGCAGCTCGCCGAAGCCGCGATCGCTTACAACACCGTGATCAGCCTGCAGGCCAATGACCATGTGGCCTGGTTTCGTTTAGGCACGGTGCTCGAAGAGTTGGGCGTCCTTCAACGGGCAGCCAAGGCCTATGGCAACGTCACTCGCTTACAGCCCCAAAACCACTGGGCCTGGTATCAGCACGGTCGCCTGCTCGAACAGCTCAACCGCCATCGCGAGGCGATCACCGCTTACCACCAGGCGAGCCAGCTGCAGCCAGAATTTGCCCCGGCCCAAGCCGCCCATCAGCGCTTAATTGGCCAAACCCTGGCGGATCAGCCCCCGGCGGCTCCGGCACTATCGCCATCTTGACGATCGACATTCGCGGAAAGTTGTGACCGGGACTGAAGCCGACAAGTTATAGTGTGAAGAACTGTCAAGAATGGCAGTCGTGACATGCTGGACTTTGCCCTATGCCTCGGTCTTCTTCCTCTGCTGAGTCTGCTTCAAAAGAAGATGTGAATGGTCAAAATGGCCATGTTCCCGCCTCGGCGAATCAGGACGACGACATCATCAGAGTTCGCGGCGCACGCCAGCACAACCTCAAAAATGTTGATCTAGAGCTGCCCCGCAACCAGCTGATTGTCTTCACCGGCGTTTCGGGTTCGGGTAAGTCTTCCCTGGCGTTTGACACTATTTTTGCCGAAGGCCAGCGGCGCTATGTGGAATCCCTTAGTGCCTACGCCCGTCAGTTTTTAGGCCAAGTTGACAAGCCCGATGTGGATGCGATCGAGGGGCTGAGTCCAGCTATTTCCATCGATCAGAAATCCACGTCGCACAACCCGCGCTCGACCGTCGGTACCGTTACCGAGATTTATGACTATTTGCGGCTGCTATTTGGTCGGGCGGGCGAACCCCACTGTCCCCATTGCGGTCGCTCCATTTCGCCCCAATCACTCGATCAAATGCTGGATCGAGTGATGGCCCTGCCCGACCGCACCCGATTTCAGATTTTGGCACCGGTGGTGCGCGGCAAAAAGGGGACTCACCAAAAGCTACTCTCCGCCTTAGCGGCTGAGGGCTTTGTCCGGGTGCGCATCAATGGCGATATTCGCGACCTCAACGACAATATTGAGCTGAACAAAAACCACGCTCACACCATTGAGGTCGTGGTGGATCGGTTGGTTAAAAAAGACGATTTGCAAGAGCGTTTAGCCGACTCTTTGACCACCTGTTTGAAGCGATCGGACGGCATCGCCGTAATTGACATCCTGGCTGAACGCCCAGCTCAGAGTGAGAACAAGGTCGTCCCCATCAATGCGAAGCCGACTCAGGCCCAGTCTGACCGGCTTCCCACCGCTGCTGAAAAAGGCGGCACCTACGCCACAGATACTGAACCGGTAGCTGATGCCATCCCGAAGGAGCTGGTCTTTTCCGAAAACTTCGCCTGCCCTGAGCACGGCGCCGTGATGGAAGAGCTTTCACCCCGCCTGTTTTCTTTCAACTCGCCCTACGGCGCTTGCCCCCACTGTCATGGCTTGGGCAGCCTGCGGACCTTTACCGCTGAGCTGGTGGTACCTGACCCCACATTGCCGGTTTACGCGGCGATCGCCCCCTGGTCCGAAAAAGACAACACCTACTACTTTTCACTGCTCTACAGTGTTGGCCAGGCCTTTGGGTTTGAAATCCAGGATCGCTGGGAAACCCTCACCGCTGATCAACAGCACATCATCTTGCACGGTTCAAGCGAAAAGATTTACATCGAAACCGACTCTCGCTATCGCGATAAAAAAGGCTACTACCGCACGTTTGAAGGCGTGCTGCCGATGCTAGAGCGCCAATATCGGGAAGCGTCATCAGAAAGCTATAAGCAAAAGCTCGAAAAGTATCTGATTGATCAGCCCTGCGAAGTCTGCCACGGGGCCCGACTCAAGCCTGAGTCTCTCTCGGTTCGCATTGGCCCTTATTCCATCAATGAACTGACGGGCGTGTCCATTCGCGAATGCCTGAATCGCATTCAGAAACTCATGGGGGCTAATGGTGAAGCGCCTCTGCTCTCGGCACGCCAGCGGCAAATTGGCGATTTGGTGCTGCGCGAGATTCGTGCCCGCCTGCAGTTCATGCTAGATGTCGGGTTAGATTATCTGACCCTGCATCGCACGGCGATGACCCTCTCGGGCGGCGAAGCCCAACGCATTCGTCTGGCCACCCAAATTGGCTCGGGGCTGACGGGCGTCCTTTACGTGTTGGACGAACCCAGCATCGGCCTGCACCAGCGCGACAACGATCGCCTGCTCAACACGCTGCATCACCTGCGCGACATTGGTAACACGCTCATTGTTGTCGAGCATGACGAAGACACCATCCGCGCCGCTGACCATCTCGTGGATATTGGCCCGGGGGCTGGAGTCCACGGCGGTCGTATCGTCGCGGAAGGTGATTTGCCCACGCTTTTAGCCGCGGAGGATTCGCTCACGGGGGCCTACCTGTCAGGGCGACAGTCGATTCCGACCCCGAGCGAACGGCGGCCAGGCAACAAGCGATCGCTGAAGCTGATCAACGCCCACCGCAATAATCTAAAAAATGTCGATGTCGAGATTCCTCTCGGCCAGCTAGTCTGTATCACCGGCGTATCGGGCTCGGGCAAATCTACCTTGGTGAACGATCTCTTGCATCGGGCCCTGATGCATAACTTTGGCAGCAAGATTCCCTTTCCTAATCAGTTAGAAAAAATTGTTGGTCTCAAATCCATCGATAAGGCGATCGTCATCGATCAGTCGCCAATTGGTCGCACGCCCCGCTCTAACCCCGCGACTTATACCGGTGTGTTTGACGTGATTCGGGAGTTGTTTACCACCACAGTTGAAGCAAAAGCGCGAGGTTATAAAGCCGGACAGTTTTCGTTCAACGTCAAGGGAGGGCGCTGTGAAGCCTGTAGCGGCCAGGGGGTTAACGTGATTGAGATGAACTTTCTCCCCGATGTTTATGTCCAGTGCGAGGTCTGCAAAGGGGCCCGCTATAACCGCGAAACTTTACAGGTGAAGTACAAAGGCAAAACCATTGCCGATGTGCTGGGCATGACCGCTGAAGAAGCCCTAGATTTCTTTCAAAATATTCCTAAGGCCGCGACCCGCTTGCAGACCATGGTGGATGTCGGGCTCGGCTATGTGCGCTTGGGGCAAACTGCACCAACGCTCTCGGGCGGTGAGGCGCAGCGGATGAAACTCGCCTCTGAACTGGCCCGACGGGCCACCGGCAAGACTCTGTACCTGATTGATGAGCCCACTACAGGTCTGTCTTTCTATGATGTTCATAAATTGTTGGATGTCGTGCAGCGGCTGGTGGATAAGGGCAACTCGGTGTTGACGATTGAGCACAATCTAGACGTCATTCGCTGCTCTGACTGGATTATTGATTTAGGCCCTGAAGGCGGCGATCGCGGCGGTGAGATTATCGCCACGGGCACCCCTGAACAGGTAGCGCGAAATCCCAATTCCTATACGGGCCGCTATTTGGCGCGGGTCTTGGCGCAGCATGCAAACGATCAGGCGTGAGTCAAGACGCCCCGCGATCGCGGCCCTCAGTGTGGAATTCCGTCCTCTTGGGTTAAACCAATTCTCAGCTCCAGTGCGTACAGTATCCCTTGTAGGCTCCGGAGATGTGGGTTAGGGGATGAATTTTGAGTATCTGCACCTCTTTTTAAAAAATGCGGCGGTTTGGCGCGACTGGTTCATCGAAAAACTCGATTTTCGGCCGATATCGGGTCAAGCCCTCCATAGCCTGGGGGAATTTGCGGTTCAGTACGGTCCTATCATCATCCTGCTATCTTCTGAGGGCTCCGGTCGGCCAGAAGTCCGCAAGTTTTTGCAGACCTATGCAGAAGGCATCGGTGATGTGGCGTTTCGAGTCCGCAATTTAGACGTGATCGTGGCTCGTATACGAGCCTTGGGCGGCAAAATCAGCGAGCCGATTCACGCTCTGCCAACCCGCACCGGTAGTCTGCGCTGGTGCCGCATTCGCGGTTGGGGCAGTGTTTCACATACCCTAATTGAGTCACCTCTGACTCTAGCGGCATCGTTGTCGCACCCCTCGCAGGCCGCCTCATCAGCAGCCTTGCCTTGGTTGAGCATCGACCATGCCGTACTCAACGTGCCGACTGGGGAGCTCGAGGATGCCGTCAACTGGTACACAACCTACTTAGGCTTTACTCAACAACAGCAATTTTTAATTGAAACGCCTCGATCAGGGCTCCGCAGTACCGTCCTGAAGCATCCCAACGGCAATGCCACCCTGCCGATTAATGAACCCACCTCTCCCAACTCACAGATTCAAGAATTTATTGACCAGCATCAAGGGGCCGGAATTCAGCACGTGGCCTTAAAAACTCAAAACCTGGTGCAAACGATCGCGGTGTTGCGCCAACGAGGGCTCTCGTTTTTATCGGTACCAGCGATCTACTATCAACAGCTGCAGACCCGACCCGGATTCTGGCCAGAGGCAGGAGACTGGGGAGCGATTGCCCGGCAGCAGATTTTGGTTGACTGGCCTGCGGCAGATGCCCAAACGCGTCTACTGCAGACCTTTACTCAACCCCTGTTCGACAAGCCCACGTTCTTTTGGGAATTTATTGAGCGGCAATCACGAATGACTCCAGCCGGTATGAGACGAGCCGATGGATTTGGCGAAGGCAATTTTCAAGCACTGTTCGAGGCGATTGAACGAGAACAACAGTTGCGAGGCAGCCTTCAGTAGTCATTCTGACCGAGCACTAAGGCGGTGCAGCGTTTACAGCCCTTAGGCAGACATCACGCTTGAAAATCGATGTAGCCCACTATCAGAGCATCCCACCTCAAAGGTGACATGCTCCCCTTCGTGGGTTTCATTTAGCTCGGCAGCAGGTACAAATTCGCCTAAATTGAAGTGATCATGACGCAACGGACTCAGCTTATTAAACAAGTGATTCATTTCACGCCATAGCGTGTTGACTTCTTTAAAGGGTTCCCAACGGATAAGGGGCATAGGATTCTCCTCCTGTACCTTGGGGGCGAATTTCTCTGCAATGGCAAAGAGGCTCCGGCTAGCAAGAAAAGAACAGGGATGAATTCTCTAAACATTTTTCTGACTTCTCTTGATTAATACAATAGCGAAATCGGTTAAATAAAAAATTCGGTTTAAGCTACCTTTTTGATCGAGTTTACCCATCAATGTTTTCTAAGGATTCGGTTTACCGTTCTGGTTTTACGGTAAACCGAATCCTTAGAAAAATATTCCCTAGAACTAGAAACAACGTTTTTCTACTAGAGATAAAAAAGCAGATTGCCATGCAATTTGAGCATCGGTAGCGCGATCGCGAATAAATACGAACTATATCCATGCACCACTGCGTGATGAATCCTTGAGTCTGAGTCGCATCGCTCCAACCTGTTCAGAGCGGCTCGCGATAGTCTGCCTAATCCATCCAGCGGCGACAGCCATAGATGAATATTTCTATCGAAGTTGTTGTGTTGGCAGGCGTTTGAATGACTTTTGTCGCTGAGTGTGAGGTTATATGTACGCAGAAACGCGATCGCCTTTTAATCACTGCAAAATGACCTAGCGGGGATGACTCCCAATAATCCTGTTCTGGAACGCTGCTATGGTCGCCTATTACAAAACCCCCTCGACTACTCACGAAAATGAAACCGAGGTCAAGATCTTGACGGCTGCCCAGCGGCTCTTTGCGCGGCGCGGTTATGGCGGCACGACCACCCGCGATTTAGCTCAAGCGGCAGGGGTCGCTGAGGGTACGCTGTTTCGTCACTTTGACAGCAAAAAAGCAATTTTGGTTAAGGTCGCCACCGATGGTTGGATCGAGTTGCTCACTGAGCTGCTCACCGAACTCAGCGAAATGGCGAACTATAAAGCGATTGGCCAGGTGATGCATCGACGTCTGGGCGATTTGCCCCACCATGCGGATCTTATGCGCGTCTGTTTTATGGAAGCGCAGTTTCATCCTGAGTTGCGCGAGCAGGTGCAGGGCGAAGTGATTACGAAGATGATTGACGTCACTGAGGCGTTTTTTCAGACAGCGATGGATCGCGGGGTTTATCGACCGATGAATCCGCGGGTGTTGGCGCGGATCTTTTTAGGTATGTTTGCGATCGCTGGGGTGAGCCAAGACACACTCGGCGAAGCCAGTGCGTCACCGAAGACCTTGCAAGATTTGGCCGAGGGTTTGGCCGATATCTTTCTCAATGGAGTATTGCTAGAGCGTGAGCTGACCTAACCTCACTTTTCAACGACCTCCCGATGCCATGTTGTCAATACCCGGAAGCCTAGGAGCAAGACAAACGCATCTTATCCAACCAAAACCTTGAGAATATCAGATGCGTTTACCCTAAGTCGGACGACGTCTCGCTCACAAAGTCGCTCAGAGCTAATTTATAAACGAAATCTTAAGCCGCCAGACGACGCAGCATCAGCCGAATTAAGGCTCCATAAATCATCCCTTCGCTGTGGTCGGTGTACAGCTCGTAATCCTGGCTCAGCCGCCGATAGCGGTTGAGCCAGCCAAAAGTACGTTCGACAATCTAACGCTTCGGTAACACCTCGAAGGTTTTGGCGGTGCGTTGGATGACTTCTATGCGCACCTGCTTCCCACAAACTTGGCGCACCGCTGAGGCAAAGTTCTCCCCGGAATCCCCTTGATCAACCCAAACCACTTCTAGCCTCGACAAGCGCCCACGGGCTGCGTGAACAACAATGACGGCTCCCAGTCGCTCTGAGGCATTGGCTTCGCTGGCTAAAACGCCCAACACGAGGCCCTGACTGTCTACGACAATATGGCGCTTACGGCCTTTAACTTTCTTGCCGCCGTCAAAACCGTAGACGGCCCCCTGACTTGGTGCGCGTTCCCTAGCGCCGGAAACCGACGCGGGGTCGCATCCGCTTTTTCCGTCATTTTGACGGACTGCGAATCGGCTATTGCCACACTAGAGTCCTCCTCGCGGTTCATCTCGCGTCGCACCTCAGCCCGCAACTCGTCATGAACGGTCTGCCAAATCCCTTTGCGCTGCCACTTGCGTTGGCGTAGCCTGCCTGAAAGGCTTAAGCATTTGTAGACCGTCTGATGGGGCGAAAAGTCATGGGGCAGCATCTCCCACTGACAACCGCTACGTTGCACGTAGAAGATGGCGTTGAGCACTTCTCGTAGGGCCACGGCTTAATCCCTTAGGAGCAGGCAATTTAGGTTTAATCTCTAACCATTCAACATCACTCCGATCGCTAGGATAAAGCTTGCGAGTTGAGTGGACGACTGTAGGTAGAGGGCTCATCGTGGCATCAGAAAATCGACAGCTTTACAATCAAGGCACTACTTCAACTACGCTTGTGCACTTCAACTTCTCTTTAGAAGTCAGCTCTTAGAAGAGCGCGAGAGTGTTATGTTCATTGGCTTCCGTCCTGTGCAGCGAACGTCTCTGGTATTCAATGTCTTTTAGACTGGCTGGTAGTTTAGTGTAGTGTGTTTTTCTGTTGATGACTGCCGTTTATGCAGTCAAATATTTCAGTTGATTCTTACTCAATATCAATTCCCTTAGAGAGTTCTTGTTGAATAAAGGCTTAACGTCTTGTGTAAATCCACTTTCGCCTGATCTCGCGAATCGACTTCACCTATCATCCCGTCGGAATTAGGAAAGGTTGCTGTGTGTTTTGGATCACACACAGTCAGGGTATGAAGCCGTAAAACTGAAAATCAAAACAATATTTTTAAGTTGATGAGAGACTGTCTTAGCTTTAATAAAAGCTAGGTTTGGGTTACCGATGTTTTTAGGGGGAGCTGCGTTGAGTAGTTTTCTGAAAGTTTGGTTTCTAAAGCAATGGCTATTTTCAGCCTATTTCAGGCAGTACTTCTTGTCGGGAACATGCCAAGAGAGCAATGTTATCTCTGGCAGCAGGAATTAATTGGGTTGCATGCGACGTCTGATGCGATCATTGCTCTTGCCTATTTTTTCATATCAGTAACGCTTTTCCACTTCACACGTCGTGAATGGAGCGTGCCAATCAGAAAGATTCTCTTCCTGTTATCTGTGTTCACGCTGGCTTGCGGTGCGGCATGTTTGCTGGAAATTTGGGCACTCTGGCACCCAATCTACTGGGCTTCTGGAGGATTAAAAGCGCTCATAGCATTGGTAATGGTCGGACTTGTCGGTTTAGCCTTTCCATCAATAGGTCTACGTCAGCTGGATAAACTTGTTGCGAATGAAAAAGCGCTAAAGGCAGAAGTTGTGCAACTCCGAGACGTCGCTGCAGCTTTAGAGGAGAGTCATCTCCGTTTTAACAGTGCTTTTGAATATGCAGCCATTGGTATGGCGCTGGTCTCTTTGGAGGGCGCTTGGTTAGATGTCAACAATTCGCTCGGTAAATTAGTTGGCTATACGGCCCAAGAGTTGAAAACTAAGACGTTTCAGGACATTACGCATCCAGATGATCTGGCAACAGACTTGGCCTATCTTCGACAAATGCTCAAAGGTGAGCGACTGACTTACCAAATGGAAAAGCGATATTTCCATAAACAAGGACACATTGTTTGGGTTTCGCTCAGTGTTTCCTTGGTTCACAATTCTGAGGGAAAACCCCTATACTTTGTTTCCCAAATTCAGGATATATCTGCACGCAAGCAAGCTGAAGAAGCGTTACTTCAAAGTGAGGCAACCAATCGAGCAGTTTTTGAGCAGGCTGGAATTGGCATTAATCAAGCTGATCCCGAGACTGGAATTTATATTCGAGCCAATCAGCGCTTCTGTGAATTGCTGGACTATACGAACGACGAACTCAGACAGCTCACCTATCAAGAGGTCACACATCCAGAAGATCGAGATCGAAACATTGAGCAAATTCATCAAGTTTTAGGCGGTACAAGAAAATCTTTCACCCAAGAAAAGCGCTACATTCGTAAAGATGGAACCTATGTATGGGTAGAGATAACAGTTTCCAGAATTTGCAGCGACCAAGATCACATTATTTCTTATCTAGCTATCGTTCAAGATATTAATGATCGAAAAGCGACTGAAATCACTCTTGCAACTAAGACAGAGCAGTTAGATGGTTTCTTTTCACTGGCTTTAGACTTACTCTGCATTACCAGCGCCAGCGGACATTTCCTTCGACTTAATAATATATGGGAGCAAACGCTAGGTTATTCCTTATCAGAGCTCGAAGGAACTGAGTTTATCAGTTATGTACACCCCGATGATGTGGCGAACACGTTGCATGCGGCCTCTCAGCTAGAAGCTGGTGAGCAGGTACTCAGTTTTATTAACCGTTACCGTTGTTACGATGGCTCCTATCGCTGGATTGAATGGCGGAGCCGCCCGAGTGGCGAACTGGTTTATTCAGCGGCGCGAGACGTGACTGAGCGGGTGCAGGCAGAAAAAAGCTTGCCTCAGTTATCTGACAGCCTAGACTTGGCCATAGCCTCCAATGACATTGGCCTTTGGGATTGGAATGTTAGGCAGAATACTTTCCTCTATGACCAACGAACCCAGGAGCTATATGACGTTGACCCAGGCTGCTGCAACAGTCTTTATGAAATGTGGGCTGACCGGCTTCATGGTGCTGATTATGCTGCCGCAACAACTGCTTTGCAATTGGCCATCGAAGGGCAGCAGGATTTTAACCAGGAGCTTCGAGTCCTTCAGGCTGACGATACTGTCCGCTTTGTTAGAGCCGGCGCCCTTATCCAGCGTGATGCTCAAAATCGCCCCAAGCGGATTATTGGGATTAGCTACGATATTACCGAGCGCAAACGTGCGCAAGAGCTGGTCCGACAATATGCAGCTCAGCTAAAGGCTTCTAATCAGGAGCTAGAAGCCTTCGCCTACTCTGTCTCTCATGACCTCAGAGCGCCTTTGCGAGCAATTGATGGTTTTAGCCAAGCGCTCATTGAGGACTATGGAGAACGTTTTGATGCAGAGGGGCAAGATTACTTTGATCGTATTCGTAAGAATGTGGCTCGTATGGGCCTCCTCATTGATGATCTGCTGAGACTATCACGGGTTTCTCGTTCGAAAATCAGCTATACAGGTGTCGATTTGGGCATGTTAGCCCAAGACCTGATGAAGGATTTTCAGGCTTCTGAACCTGAGCGGCATGTCGAGTTTGTAAATGCTTCCACAGGTATCATCCAAGCTGATGCCACTTTAATGCAGGTCGTCCTGCTCAATCTGCTACAAAACGCCTGGAAATTTACGAGCCATCACGCTACTGCCCGTATTGAATTTGGCTTAGTCCTTCAGTTAGAGGAGCCAACTTACTTTGTTCGAGATGATGGTGCTGGCTTTGATATGACATACGTCAATAAGCTCTTTGGGGTCTTTCAACGCTTACACAGGGCGGATGAATTCTCCGGTACAGGTATTGGGCTGGCGACCGTTCAAAGAGCTATTTCCCGCCATGGTGGACGGGTATGGGCGGAAAGCACTATCGAAGAAGGCGCGACATTCTATTTCACTGTCCCTGGCATAAATCTTGAGAGAGCTTCTTAAATCATGGCCTCCTTACGCCCGATTGTATTAGTTGAAGATAATCCTGATGATGAAATGCTGACCATGCGGGCGTTGCAACGCAGTAAGTTGAAGAACCCAATTCTGATTGCCAGAGATGGGGCTGAAGCTTTAAACACCATATTTGCGGCAAATCCGCTACCTAGCGTTGTCTTACTGGATTTGAAATTACCGAAAGTAAACGGTTTAGAGGTTTTGCGCCATCTCAGGGCTGATGCTAGAACTCGACTGTTGCCCGTGGTGATGCTGACCTCATCGACTGAAGAACAGGACATCCTTGATAGCTATGACCTAGGCGCAAATAGCTATGTGCGGAAGCCAGTGGAGTTTAGTCAGTTTACCGAGGCTGTGACTCAGTTAGGACTGTATTGGGTACTCGTCAGTGAACAGTTACCTGAGGAAGTGTAACTATGAGCGAGGTCCTTAACGTTTTAATTATTGAAGACTCAGAGGATGATGCCCTGCTCGTTGTTCGAGCATTGTGCCGGGGCCAGCTTCAACCTAACTGGGAGCGCGTTCAAACAGCTGAGTCGGTCTACGAGATGCTGACCACCGGCTCATGGGATATTGTGCTCTCTGATTACAATTTACCCGGCTTTGATGCTCCTGCAGCGCTAGAAATCGTTAAGCGACTCAAGCCTGAACTCCCATTTATTGTTATTTCGGGAACTATCGGCGAAGAACGAGCTGTAGCAATGATGCGCTTAGGAGTCAATGACTATCTAATGAAAGATAGCTTGGCTCGACTACCAGAGGCCGTGCGACGCGAAGTGCAAGAGGCTCAGAATCGAGTTGAGAATCAGAAAACCAGAGCTGAGCTAAGTCAAAGCAAGGCCACAAGCAGCGCAATTATTAATGCGATTCCTGATCTATTAATGAGCATGAACCGAAATGGCCATTACCGCTATATGGGTAATGGTGGTGGGATTACTAGCATCTGTCCTTACGATGAAAATGCTGTTTTTTCAGTCAATACAACATTGCCGCCAGAGATGGCTGAAAAACGTCTTGCGGCAACTTCAAGGGCTTTGGACACAGGAGTGTTACAGGTTTATGAGCAAGCGCTACAGATCGATGGCATCGATTGTTACGAAGAGGTTCGAGTCGCCCCGCTAAACGATGATCAGGTCTTGATTATGGTTCGTGATGTGAGCGATCGCAGGCGAGCAGAGAATGGCTTACGTGATGCAGAAGAGTGCTATCGCAACATGTTTCAGGGGGCATTGGTCGGAATTTATCAGAGCACACTCAGTGGTCAGTATCTTGAGGTTAACCCAGCACTCGCAAAAATTTATGGCTATGACTCTCCACAAATACTTAAAGCAGAAATAAACGATATTGATCAGCAGATATATGTCGATCCAGTAGCGCGAAAAGACTTGCTGCGTCAAATCCAAAACAATGGCAGCAGCACTAGTTTTCAGTGCCAAGTCTTTCAAAAAGATGGTCGCAAAATTTGGATTAATGAAACTGGAAAATTCATTATGAACTCCAATGGTGAGCCTGTATATTATGAAGGATTTGTTCAAGATATTACGACTCAGAAGGAATCAGAGCTTACTCTCAGGCGGCTAGTCACTGGCACAGCTGCTTTCACTGGAGAAGCATTTTTTCCGATATTAGCGCGCTGTCTTACAGAAGTACTTGATGTCCGCCACGCCATTATTGCTGAGTATGAAAATAACTCCCTGAATCCGCTATCTTTTTGGTCAGACAAAGCGCGTCAGGAGCCATACTCGCTACCATTAAATGCTTCGTACTGCTGCCAAGAGACCTTAAGAAGGCAGTTCTTTAAGCATGCCATCAAAAAAACTGATAACCCCACTGACACTATATTGCACACCCACCTAAATTCTAAAGGTTTTTTAGGCATCGCGTTACTCAACTCAGACTTGCGACCTATTGGACTTCTTTGTGTACTTGATGACGATCCTATTTTAGACCCATCTCAACAGGCCGATGCAATTTTGCAGGTTTTTGCCGCCCGTGCCTCTGCAGAACTAGAGCAGCAGCAGACCAATCGTCAGCTCTCAGATCTAGCTCAATCTCTGGAAGAGAAAGTTGCTGAGCGCACCATTGCCTTAACGAAATCGAATAAAGATTTACATGATGCGATTCAGCATTATCAAGAGACTGAAAAGGCGTTGAGGTTAAGCGAAACTGGATATCGTTTGGCTAGAGACGAAGCAGAAAAAGCAAATCAGGCTAAGAGTGAATTTTTGGCGCTGATGAGCCATGAAATCAGAACGCCAATGAATGCCATTTTAGGCCTGCTTTACTTGACACTTAAAACGCCAGTTAGTCTAGTGCAAAAAGATTATTTGGAAAAATCTCAAGTAGCAGCCAAATCCCTGTTGAAAATCATCAATGATATCCTTGATTTTTCTAAAATTGAAGCAGGAAAATTTGAACTAGAATCTTACGAGTTTTCCTTGAATAAAGTTTTGCGTCAAGTCACAGATATGATGCTTCATAAAGCATCACAGAAACATCTGGAAGTATTATTGGATACTCACCCGGCCATTCCCGACATACTAATCGGGGATAGTTTGAGGCTTGCGCAGATCATCACCAACTTAACCAGTAATAGCCTTAAGTTTACAGATAATGGTGAAGTGGTGATTATAGTCAAGCCAATTAAGCAAAGCACCACAGAAATTACGCTGAGGTTTGGTGTTAGAGATACTGGCATCGGCATGTCAAAAGAGCAAACTCAAAGATTATTTGAACCCTTTACTCAGGTAGATATCTCTGCTAAGCGTCGATACGAAGGGACAGGCCTCGGGCTAAGTATCTGCAAACGGTTGGTCGAACAAATGCAGGGGAAAATTTGGGTTGAGAGCCAACTTAATTGCGGTAGTGTTTTCTGGTTTGATATTGTTTTAGGTGTAGGCGCTCAGAAATTCACTTTAACTTTGTCGCCAGGTTCTTTGCCGCAGAGCCTGCAAAAACTATCATGCTTAGTTGTCGATAACAATCCAACTTCTCAGGAGATCCTTAAGCATCAACTTATGGCAATGGGCTATCAAGTTGACTGTGCCATTTCAGGGGTAGAAGCCCTGCGAAAAATTAAGCAGAATGAGGATACTCCCTATCAGCTTATGATAATAGATTTGTGGATGCCAATGATGAGTGGATTAGAGTTGATTCAATCTATTCAGAAACAGGCAAACGTATTGTCATCTAAGATTGTATTGGTTACTGCTTACAGTGGCAATGATCTTGTTGCTCAAGCCGAGAATCTAGGGATATCTACTATTCTGCAAAAGCCAATTACTGCAAATACATTGTTATTGGGTATTTCTGAGGCTTTCGGTATTTCCCAACAACTGACTTGTCAGACTCGCTTTATATCAACTATCAGGACTACCGATTTTTCAGTTATTAAAGGTGGGAAAGTACTGTTGGTTGAGGACAATGAAAATAATCAACAAATTGCTGTTGAAATACTAGGTAGTACTGGGCTAGAGATTGAGGTTGCAAGAAATGGTCAAGAAGCTATGGACAGGGTAAAGATGCTCTGTTTTGACTTGATTTTAATGGACATTCGGATGCCAGGAATGGATGGTCTTGAAGTAACCCGTCGAATTCGCGATCTGGCGCGCGAAGGAGAAGTTGCATCAGAACGGTTTGCTACGGTTCCCATCGTGGCCATGAGCGCTAATGCGCTGCAGGGAGATCGTGAAGCCGGTTTGGCAGCTGGGATGAACGATTACTTAACGAAGCCCATTGATCCCGAGCGACTTTACTCCGCCCTATTGCGGTGGATTCCCAGACAGCACTTAGAGAGGCAATCTGCTGTCCCTTCTGAAAGAATGATGAGCCAAAAGTCAGAGGCAGATCTGTCTAATCTCCCAGTCTTAGACTGTTATGCAGCCTTAAAACGCTTAGGAGGAAACCAGGAGATATATCAGGGTGTCCTCAAGCAATTTGTGCAGCAACACCAAAACAGTACTGACTTATTCCGAATAGCTGAGCAGCATCAAGACTGGCAAGCTGGGGGAGAACTGGCGCATTCTATTAAAGGCATAAGTGCTAATATCGGAGCCCAAAGCCTTGCTAATATTGCAATGAACCTTGAATCGGCTTTTGATAGTTGCCAAACCGAAGTGATTCTAGTTCTACTCCCTATATTTTCCCAACAATTAGAGAGTGTGATTGAGGCAATCAAGGAATTCGGCGTTGATTCTGAAAGCAAAAATTTATTAAAAATCCAAAAAGAGTTTAATGAAGAAGAAACTAGGGCACTATTATGTCAGCTAGAAAATGCATTAAAAGCTGATTTGGGTGCAGTTACGGAAAAAATCAAACAACTGAGACAGCCGCTGCAAAGTGTTGGCCTTGCTACAGAGCTACAAGCGGTTGAGAATTATTTCATCAATCTGGATATGATATCTGCTGCTCAAGCATTGAAGCACATTGAAAATAGCTTAAGAGAGAGCAATTTCTCTGGCTAAATCTAGGATCTAGGTGGATTTATCTAGAGTTCTAAATTCAATTCTATATTCATGTAACTGTAAAGTTCATCTTGGATGTAAGAGATAGTCAATGACAATAACAAAACCAACCATCTTAATTGTGGATGATGAACCTACTAACATCCATTTTCTTATTGAAATACTGAAAAATGATTATGCAGTATTGGCCGCAGTAAATGGGCGTGAAGCAATTCGATTGGCTTCAGGCTGTCAGAGGCCTGATCTAATACTGCTTGACGTAAGGATGCCAGAGCTAGATGGCTATTCTGTTTGTAAGTTGCTCAAAGATACGCAAAAGACTCAAGATATCCCCATTGTTTTTGTGACTGCTCTTGGGGAAGCAGAGGATGAAACCAAAGGATTTGATCTTGGTGCCATTGACTATATCGTGAAACCTGTCAACCCGGCTATTGTTCATGCTAGGGTCAGCAGCCAAATTCAACTTTCTCAACTCAATCGGCAGCTTCAAGAACTCAATGTCTCTCTAGAGAAGCGCGTTGAAGAGCGAACTGCTCAGCTTCAAACCCTGGTCATGTTCGATAATTTAACCGGCTTACCCAGTCGAGCTGCTCTGCTGCGTCATCTTCAAGAACTTCTGATTGTTTCTGATCCAGATAAAGTCATTACTTTATTGTCAATTGATATTGACAATTTTAGTTTAATAAATGACTCTTTGGGGCACAAGATTGGCGATCAAATTTTAATTGTCTTTGGACAACATCTAGAAAAAATCATAAACGCTGATAACTTGCTAGTTAGGGTTAGTGAAGATAGCTTTTATCTGCTTGCAGACGATATCAATACGCTTCAACAGGCAGCAGCCTTTACTGATCAAATATTTGCAAGCCTAAAGTCACCTATTAAAGTTCAAAACTATGATTTCTGGCTGTCAGTTAGTGTAGGAATTGTCGTAGAAAAAGTATCAAGTTATGAAAATTCATTAGAGCTGCTAAGGGCTGCTGATATTGCGCTGCATAAAGCCAAAAGCAACGGTAAAAACTGTTCTTACACTTATAAAGCAGAAATGCAGACTCTGATTTATAAGCGCCTGCAATTAGAGAATGATTTAAGAACTGCTATTAAAGAGAAGCAGTTTCAGGTTTATTATCAACCTATCATTGATTTGAGCGATGGGAAAATCTCTGGCTTTGAGGCGCTTGCACGCTGGCAGCACCCTGAACAGGGTATGATTTCGCCTGATGTATTTATTCCCTGTCTTGAGGAAACAGGTCTAATTATTCCTGCTAGCCTCAGTATTTTTGAGATTGCTTGTAACCAGTTAGCTAATTGGAACAGACAATATTCACAGCATCTGAACCTAAGCTTAAATTTATCTAATCATCAGTTTTCATACCCAGACTTACTTCAAGACATCACACGGATTATTCAATTGACAGGTATAGCTCCAGCTAGGTTAAAGCTTGAAATTACAGAAAGCACGATTATTAAAAATCTGAAACGTGCACTCAGCATCTTAGAGAATTTAAAAAACCAAGGCATAGAAATCAGTATTGATGATTTTGGGACAGGTTATTCTTCCCTCAGCTATCTTAATCAGCTTTCTGTAAGTAGCCTCAAGGTTGATAGGAGCTTTATTCAAAGTATCGGAGAAGAGGAAGAAAACTCGGAGCTTGCTCGGGCAATCATTGATCTTGGTCATACCTTAGGAATGAGCATTATTGCTGAAGGGTGCGAGACTGAGAAACAACTCAACTTTCTGCGAAAATTAGGGTGTGAATTTGCTCAAGGCTACTTTTTCTCAAAACCATTAGATTGCGAAAGTTCAACTGCCTTTTTGGAATCGTCTCCTCGGTGGGAAAAATCAGAACCTATTTTCTCATTCTAGCTTTTAACTTCAATAATTTAATTTTACATTTTGCCTAGGAAAAACTAGAGAATATAGGTAGAAGAGAAAGTAGAGGTCTAATTAGAAATTTCAGAGATGTTAAGCTGTGGGTAAAGGGACTGGGCAAGCTAATTACATTGAGCGCTTTAACTGTACCTTTCAATAATGAGTTTTATAGCTAATGAGGAAGACGTTGTTCTTCCCAAAAAAAAACAAAGAATCGTAGTCGTGCCACTTAGCATTAAATTCACCGCTGCAGAAATGCATCTTTGCCTTTTTAATATCCTCCAGTTCCATGAATAGTATTGAACCCTAGATAGATGTGTAGCCTACCCAATAAAAATCTAGAGATGATGAATTCTAATGGCATTCTAATCATTCGAGAAAAGGGAAAGACATGTTTTGAATTACTAGAGGAGAAACTTTATAAGATTGGTCGTGCGTCGTCTGATGAAATCTTTCTGAGCTCCAAGGGAATTTCCAGAACTCATGCATCCATATACTTCTCAGACGAGAAATTTTGGCTGGTTGATGGGAGTCTTAAAGGGAAAACAAGTACAAATGGTCTTTTTGTTAATGACGAGAAGATCTCTGTGCATCAATTGAAGAGTTATGATGTTATTACTTTTCATGAAAATATTCAAGCGATTTTTGTTCAGTGCGGAGATGAGATTCAGTTGAACGGAAGCCTTGAAAAATTTCTGACTAAGACGTTTGATTTCTTGAATGTAAAGCAGGAAGAGCAAAAAAAGAATGCTTCAAACATTGAGGAAGGCATGGGGCAAGCCCAGAGTGCCCTACGCCTTCCTCAGATAGATGATTTAACAGGCTTACCTAACAGGCCAGCTTTTGTCTCAAGGGTGCAGAAATCCCTGGCGGTCAAAAATACACTTTTAGAAGATCATCAGTTTGTCATATTTTTCATTGATGTTGATCGGTTTAAAATGATCAATGATAGTCTTGGACACTTGGCGGGGGATCAGTTTCTGATTCAGCTAGCTGAACGATTTAAAGCCTGCATCCGTCCCTATGACATGGCAGCTCGACTAAGTGGTGATGAGTTTGCAATTTTACTTGATAACTTAGAAAGCTTAGATGAAGCGATTATTGTGGCAAAACGACTACAAAATAATATCTCTAAACCATTATTTCTGGGTAATCAAGAAGTCTATCCTAGTATTAGTATTGGCATTGCATCTAGTCAGCTTCAATATCAAACGGTAGAAGAGATTTTGAGAGACGCTGATACAGCGATGTATCACGCGAAAAGAGCTGGAAGATCGAGGTTTATTGTTTTTGACGAAAGCATGCACCAAAAAGCGAAAGAACTCCTCCAGCTTGATGGTGATTTAAGGCACGCAATTGAACACCAACAGCTACAGCTTTATTATCAACCTATTATTTCTTTGGGCTTGAGGCATTTGGTGGGATTTGAAGCGTTGATTCGCTGGAATCACCCTGAGCGAGGTTTGATTGATTCAGATATTTTCATCCCAATTGCAGAAGAAACGAACCTAATTTATCAGATTGGGATGTGGACTATTCAAGAAGCATGCCGACAACTCGCCAACTGGAAACAAATCCCTGCTATTCAAATTCCACTGTCTGTTAATGTTAATCTTTCCGCTCGACAACTATCAGATACAAACTTGGTGAGGTGTGTTAAGGATCTGATTGAGAAATACAAGATTGCCGATGATGAACTTAAGCTTGAAATTACTGAGAGCATCGCTATGGAAAATAGCCAGCAAACGATCAAAGTCTTCAATCAACTGAGGCAAATTGGTATTCCCTTGGTTATTGATGACTTTGGTACAGGCTATTCTTCTTTGAGCTACCTGAATCGTTTCCCAATCGATACCCTCAAAATAGATCGCTCTTTTGTTTCAAGAGTTAATCCGAATACTGAAAATACAAGCGTTAGTATTATCCATTCCATTATCGGTTTGGCTCATAGTCTTGGTGTTAAGGTCGTCGCTGAGGGAATTGAGAAAGAAGAGCATATGGATTATTTGCGACAAGCCCGGTGTGACTATGGCCAAGGTTACTTATTTGCGCAGCCCTTGACCGCTGAAAATGCTACTGCCTGGGCAGAGCGCGGTTTAGATTGGCGCTGGGTGCCAATCTAAAGACCATTAGATTTTGAGTATCTGAGGAAAACGATCAGTCGAATAAAGCGCCCCACTAACTGCTTGAAAAATAGGAGTTTGCTGATTTAGGAGATGCTTCTAGTTGATAAAGGAACTGCCCAGAATCTCAACTAGTTGAGCTTAGCGCGAATCAGGCTACCCTTTAAGGCCGTCATAGAGGTTCCTCTTATGGCTCGCCTCGCTCCCACCCCTCCTACGCCTATCCGACCAAGAACGAGCAGACTGCACCCTGCTCAGTCGCCATCGTACAGCGCAACAGATTGCCCTGTACGATGAAGGCAAAAATCATCGAGAGATTGCCCGAGAGTTGAACATTAGCCGAGATATGGCCCGACTCTGGCGTCAGCGTTGACTAGCGCTAGCGCCCACCGATCTACCCAGTCGCCGAACGCTTAGCCTGGACTGTGGACAATCAGGGCGAAAGAAAAGCAGGAAAGTGGTAGAGATTCTAAAACTCTATGCTCTACCACTCATGTCAGATCATCTTGACGCGCTGCGCCAATTTCGCCAAGGGATTTATGCAAGTTTTCCGTATCGTCGGGATAGCTTGCTGGATTTGCTGGATGCCTTCAGCCGTAATGACCGCGCCCGCTCAACCGTGGAGTTGAATCTGAATCCCTGCTTTCGTCGGCAATACAGCGCGTTGTACAAAGCAATTTCTCAGGCTTACGTCGAGAGCGACTATCCAGTGTGCAGCTTCGCAGCCTATCAGCAAGGCCGGGTGATGTTGAACACCTTGCCCGCGCCGAGCGAGGATGCCTACCGTCTTTGGTCTGGATGAGACGCCCCACGAACGGCGGTCTACTCGTTGTCTGAGCGACCGCCAAAACATCCATCCCGCCTCGCCCGTAGCGGCCCAACGGCCGGTCAGTGAAGGGCACAACGATCCGGTCTTAGCCGCCTTTCCAGAAGTTGGCGCGGATGAGTGGTCCTGATGGGAGTTACCCATAAGTGTGGAGCGGGTCAGTAGCCTGAGCAATACTATCGAGGTGGCGCACCACCAAATTGTGCAACTGATGAGCTACCGGCAAAGCGTCCCCCCACCGCTCCTGGTGTTGACGGTGGATAGTCGCTATCCGACCCCGGCCTTTTTGTCTGGCTTGCGGGACTATCCGGATTTGCTGGTAATTGCCCAGGTGCGCTGCAAGCGGAGTTTCTATCAATTGCCCGAAGCGGGGCGCAGCTCGACCCGTCCGCATGCAAAATCGCGCCAACTTCGGGGTCTTGGCAACTTTTGGTGATCCAAATGCCAC
>ERZ1740060.298-NODE-298-length-35570-cov-6.094186_pt1 | contig 35570 bp, 31 predicted proteins | sample MGYA00581743_ERZ1740060 | MGnify/ENA primary metagenome ERZ1740060 (study PRJEB43018, sample SAMN04849235) | marine metagenome | isolation source: floating plastic debris | place: Pacific Ocean | collected 2008-08-27 | study: EMG produced TPA metagenomics assembly...
GTGCTTTCCTCCTTCGGCCAGGGGTCCATTGCCATCAAGAACGCTGAGCAGGGCACCGGCCTTGGGTTGCCCATCGTTCAGGCTTTGATGAAGACCCACGGCGGGCGGTTCGAACTGCACTCCAAGTTGCGCGAAGGCACCGTGGTCCGGGCGATCTTCCCCGCCGACCGGGTGATGCAGGCCATTCCGGCCATGCCGAGCAATCAGGCTGCCGCCTAACCGCTCGGCTGGCTTAATCGGCTCGCGGCAGACTGGTGACCTCAGGAAATCCGACATCGACAAAGGTCGCCATACCGCTATGCGTGCTGGCCGCCGACTTCACCAGCATCGCGCCCAGCGCAGCGCCTGTGCCCTCGCCAAGCCGCATGCCAAGATCAAGCAAAGGTTCGACCTGCATGGCCTCCAGCGCCTTGCGATGGGCCTTCTCCGCAGAGACATGCGAGAAAAGGCAATGGTCCAGCATGGATGGATCAATCTTGTAGAGCACCACTGCCGACGCGGTTGCGACAAACCCATCAACCAGAACCGGAATGCGTTCCGCTCGCGCTGACAGAATGGTGCCGGCCATCGCGGCAATCTCCCGCCCGCCAAAGCAGCGCAGCACCTCAAGCGGATCGTGAAGGCTGGCAGCATGGCGCTCCAGGCCGACCTTGATCGCAGCGACCTTGCGCGCGGTTTGGTCGGGATCACTGCCGGCCCCGTCGCCAACCCAATCCTCGACATCGCCGCCGAAAAGCGCGGCATAGATCGCTGATGCCGCCGTTGTGTTGGCGATGCCCATCTCACCAAGGCAGATCAGATCGACACCACCAGCAATGGCCTCCATTCCGAAGGCAATGGTGGCGGCGCAACCCTTCTCGTCCATCGCTGGTTCCTGGGTGAAATCAGCAACAGGCAGGTCAAGCGCAAGATCGAACACTTTGAGCCCCAGCCCGTGCAGCGCGCAGAGCTGATTGATCGCTGCGCCACCCTGCATGAACATGTCGACCATGGTCTGCGTGACCTCCATTGGCCACTTGGACACGCCCTGGGCATGCACCCCATGGTTTCCGGCGAACAGGGCCACGACCGGACGGGTGATCATTGGCTTCTCGGTGCGCTGCCAACTGGCGAGGAACAGAGCGATCTCCTCAAGCTTGCCCAGTGAACCGGTGGGCTTCAAAAGGTTGGCGTTGCGCAAGGCTGCGCGCGATCGCGCTTCAAGGTCCGGCCGCGTGGGCTTCTCAAAAAGGGCGCGAACATCATCGAACGGCAGGCCGGTGGCTGTGGGCACGAAGGAATCCCTTGTCAGTTTGGCAATGATGAGGAGTGTCCGGCGACCTAACGCAGACCGCGCAGCGGTGCAATTGGCCTTGTCGCCACGCCGGCGCATGCTAACACCTGCGCGATGCCGACTGTGCTTTTTGACCTTTACCGGACCTTGCGTTTCGCCACCCGCCTGCCCTTGCCGACACTGGCAAGCGAGATGGACGATCCCATAGTGCCGGCCGACCGTTTTGCCCCAGCTTTCGTTCTGTGCGGCGCACTGGTTGGGCTGGTCGGCGGTGTCGTCGCGGCCTTGCTGATGCTCATCGGCGCTGCCCCGCTGATCGCGTCCATCGTCGGTATTGCGTCGTTGGTTGTCCTGACCGGTGCGCTTCACGAGGATGGCCTTGCCGATTGCGCCGATGGCGTTGGTGGTGGTCGCACCCGCGAACGCAAGCTGGAGATTATGCGTGACCCAACTGTCGGTAGCTATGCGGTTCTGGCACTGGTGCTTTCTGTTCTCGGCCGCGTGGCCGCGTTTGCGAGTTTTTTGGCTGTCAGCCCATGGCTGGCGCTTGGAGCGTTGGTCGCCACACAGAGCCTGAGTCGGGGCGCCTCCATGCTCGGCGCGGCGATCTTGCCGTCCGCGAGGCCAGATGGCGCCGGCGCGCGGCTGGGCCAGCCTTCCATGAAAGCTGCCAGTTTTGCTGTTGCGGTCGGTGGGGCCATCGCGGCCCTTGCTCTGCTTGTTACGGCCGGACCAATCATCGGATTGGTTGGCCTGATCTGCGTCATCGCGATCGGCGCGCTTGCCAGTTTTTGGGTGCTTTGGCTTGCCGATCGCCATCTCGGCGGGCAGACCGGCGATGTGCTTGGTGCGGTGCAGCAGATGTCGGACCTTGCGGGCCTGATCGCCCTCTCTATATCGGTTTCGGTAATGGTGTAACGGCCGCCAAGGCGCGGCCCTGTAGATAAGCTCAAAACGCCCATGTCGATGACCGAACCGCCGGCACAGCAGGCCTCGCGGCTTTCCCCTTGCAATGCGATTTGCCGGATCGATCCGCTGACGCAGCTTTGCATGGGATGCGGACGAACGATGGATGAGATCGGGCGCTGGTCCAAGCTGAGCGATGAGCAGCGTCGCCAGGTGATGGGCCTGTTGCCGTCCCGCATGCGCAAGCTGGTTCGCCAGCGTGAAGCAGCTGGTTTAGACGGTCGACAGGGAGACCAATAATGCCGGTTTATGGTTGGGTTGCCTTTGCCATTTTGGGCACCGGCCTGGTGGTACTGCTCCTTGGCGGCGGCGATGGCGGGACGCTGTTCGGGGTAGAGCCCGCCCAGCTTGCCGGGCTTACCGCAATGCTAGCGCTGCTCGTCTATCTTGGCGGCGGCATGATCCAGCCGGGTCGGCAGCTCGGCACGATGCTGCGTTACGCGCTGGTTTGGGGTGCGCTGCTTATCTTGCTGGTTGCCGGCTACTCGTTTTGGCAGCGCTTCCAGTAAGCGCGTCAGAAACCCAAGAGCGCGGCGATGAAGCGGATTGCCACCACCAACAGGAATAGGCCGAATGCCACTTCCAGCGTCCGTTTGGGGAGCGCATGGGCAATGCGCACGCCGAGCGGCGCGGTCAGCACCGTGAGTGGCAGCAGCAGCACCAAGCCAATCAGAGAGATGTAGCCCAGCGAGAAGGGCGGCAAGAGCGATGGGTCCGCCGTCATCTGAGGCCAACCGGCATAGATATAGCCAAGGCTTGCTGGGATAGAAATCAAGACGCCGACACCAGACGATGTCGCGATAGACGGCAGGATGGCGCGCCCGTAAAGGGTCTGCACCATGTTGGCCATCACCCCGCCGCCAATGCCCATGAGCGAGGACAAGAGGCCGATGATGGACCCAATGAAGCGCATCGGCCAAGGGCCGGGCAGATCGTCGCCAAGCTTCCAGCTCTCCTTGCTGAACAAAAGCTTGATCGCGTTCAGCGAGGACACGACCGCGAACACAATCATGAACACCCATGGGTCGGCATAGCGGGCGATGATCGCCCCGATAATGACGCCCACCAGAATGGGCACCGCCCAGGCACGAAGGATCGCCATATCCACCGCGCCACGCGCATGGTGCCCGCGGAAGGACCGGATGGATGTGGGGATGATGACGGCAAGCGACGTGCCGACGGCCAAGGGCATGCGTACCGCATCATCGACGCCAGCAATGCCAAACACCTCAAACAGCACCGGCACCATGACAGCCCCGCCGCCGACGCCGAACAGTCCGGACAGAACGCCGGTGATCGCGCCCGCAACAATGAGCGCGACAGCCAGATAAATGGCCTGATCCATGGGAATGGCGGCAAGAGCTTCCATTGCGCTCCGTCCTTGTTTGTCAGCGCTTGAGGTAAAAAGGCCCCAGGGACTGGGGGCGCCGCCGGACTGACCCTTGAAGGGTCGGGCGAGTTGGATGACGGCCTACGCCGCTTCAACCGCGATGGCAAGATTACCGGCAGGTTTGGTGTCAGCAGGCACCTTGCAGCATGGCCTGCCGCACCTTAGACGAATGGTGATGACCGGAACCAACCCATCGCCAGTCAGGCTTGCCGACTATCAGCCGACAGACTTTGCCATCGACACGGTGACGATGACGGTGCGTCTTGATGAGAAGCGCACGACTGTGGCAGCGCGATACGATATGCGCCGCCGCCATGGGGTGGATGCCTCCACTGTTCGTCTGCATGCAGACAATCTGGACAATGTTCAGTTTGCCATTGATGGCAACCGCATCGATGCGGCGCGCGACGGCAGCGACTATGTTCTCACCGTTCCCTCGCGCGACCAGTTTTCCATCGACGTTGAAACCGGGCTCGATCCGGACACCAACACCGCGCTCAGCGGTCTTTACCGGACCAATGGCGTTTACTGCACCCAATGCGAGGCGGAGGGGTTCCGCCGAATTCTGCCGTTCCTCGATCGACCCGATGTGCTGTCACGCTACCGGGTTCGTTTGGAAGCAAAGCGCGACCAGTGCCCGGTGCTTCTGGCCAATGGCAATTTGATGCTGGAGAAGGATCTGGAGGATGGCTGGCATGCCGCCGTCTGGGACGACCCGCATCCCAAACCCTCCTACCTGTTCGCGATGGTTGGCGGAAAGCTCGATGCGCTGAAGGACAGCTTCACGACTATGGAGGGCCGCAAGGTCGCGCTGGGGCTTTATGTGGAAGCCGGCAAGACCGACCGTGCCGGCTTTGCCATGGAGGCACTGAAGCGCTCCATGCGATGGGATGAGGAGCGTTTCGGGCGGGCCTATGATCTCGACCAGTTCAACATCGTCGCCGTGTCGGATTTCAATCTCGGCGCGATGGAGAACAAGGGCCTGAATATCTTCAATGACAAGTACATTCTGGCCTCACCGGACACGGCGACCGACCAGGATTATGAACGCATTGAAGCCATCATTGCGCACGAGTACTTCCACAATTGGTCCGGCAACCGTGTCACCTGCCGGGACTGGTTTCAGCTTTGCCTCAAAGAGGGGCTGACGGTCTTTCGGGACCAGGAATACACATCTGATCTTTATGACCGGGTGATCAAGCGGATTGCCGATGTGCGCACGTTGCGTGCCCAGCAGTTCCCCGAAGATGCCGGCCCGCTCGCCCATGCGGTGCGCCCGGACAGCTACCGCGAGATCAACAATTTCTACACCGCAACGGTCTATGAGAAGGGCGCCGAGATCGTCCGCATGATCAGCCGCTGGCTCGGCACGGACAGGTTCCGCGCGGCTATGGATCGTTATTTCGCCGACTATGATGGGCAAGCCGTGCGGCTGGAAGACTTTCTTGCCGCCATGGAGACCGAGCGACCTGAAGGCGAGCATTGGCCGGATTTTCTGTCCTGGTACACGCAGGCCGGCACGCCGCGCGTTCAGGTGAGTTTTGCTGAAGGCGCCAACGGCGCTGCGACGCTTTCGCTGCGCCAGCAAACGTCGTCGACACCGGGGCAGGACACCAAAATACCCCTGCCGATCCCGTGCGAGATCGGACTGGTAGATGCCTTTGGCCGGGACGTACCGCTCGACCCATCAAAGGTCCATTGTGAGGGCGGGCGCTGCAAGGGTTCACAGTTTCTCCTTGAGGAAGAGACCGGCAGCATCACGCTTTCGGGGCTGCCGGAAGGCACCTTGCGGCCATCCTTGTTTCGCGATTTCTCGGCACCGGTCATTGTCGATTTTGACGGGCTCACGCCTGCCGACGAACTGGCGCTCGCCCGGCAAGACCCCAACGCCTTCAATGCCTGGGCGCACATCCAGTCCTCCTACACCCATGCCTTGCAACGCCGCTATCACCGGCTGAGCATCGACGAACCGGTGGGCCATGATGGCGATCTGTTCGCGGTTATGATTGAACATGCCGAACGCGCGGTCACCGATCAAAGCCGCTGGGGTACAGCGGCAGCTGCCCTCACCTTACCAACCGCCCATGATCTTGCTCGAACGCTGGAACGCGACATCAACCCCGATCTGGTTGAACGGGCACGCGATAGCCTGCGCGATGATCTTTGCGCTCAGCACGGCGAGCATCTGGTTAAGCTGGCTGATACACTCGGCCTGGAAGACAGTGCAGACATTTCACCCAAGGCGGCGAACAAACGCGCACTGCTTACCGCCCTTTTCAGCCTTGTTGCGACCTGGGAACATGACATCGCCGCCGACCGCCTTGCGCAGCTTCGCGACGGCGCAAAGGGCATGACGATGCGCCTCGCAGCGCTGCAAATGCTGGTCCGCCGCGGTGGGCCGGGCGCCGACGCGGCCCTTTCAGCATTCGAGGCCCGCCATGGTGGCGATCCGCTGGCCATGGACAAATGGCTGGCTGTGCAAGCGCGTCTTGGCGATGCCCCTGTGCTGGCTAAGCTGGAAGCCCACCGGGATTACGACGCCTCCAACCCCAACAGGGTGCGTTCGCTCATCGGCAGTTTCGCCATGGGCAATCTGTCGGGGTTCCATGCGGCGGATGGCGCCGGCTACCGCTTCGTGAGTGAAAGGATCGCCAAGATCGACCGCGATAATCCCCAACTGGCGGCAAGGCTGGCTTCGGCCTTTGGTGCCTGGCGCACGCTGGAACCGGGACGGCGTGAGCAAGCGAGACAAGCCTTGTTGGAACTTGATGGTTCAAAGTCCCTCTCCGTTGACCTTAAAGACATCCTGACACGCACCCTTGCCGGCTAACGCAGCCAAACCGTTTTCAACATCAACGTTCAAAGCGATGACGCTTTTTTTCCAAATGCGCGGCCTCAGACTCTAGACAACGCGATTCGCACCGATTCAAATCGGGGTGATTCGGACAGTTGTTCGTTCCGGCGTACCTGCACACAAGAAGACTAGGCTAACGAATGACGCGGGCATACGCCGTCGCGGCACCGGCAAACTCGTCCCAATTTTCGGACGCCGGTGCCCTTACCGATTCTACCGGCACAGCTGATGCGACGAGCATTTCGTCGACGCCCTTCCGACCGCTCAGCCGTAGCGAGCAGGCCTATGACAATGGCTCTCCCGGCAGTGCGGCGAACTACGAGACGATGGCGCCAACGCTGCGGCAGCTCACCTCGTTCCTCATTCTGGCTTTCCTTTTGGTCCTTGGCCTGCTTCGTGCTGGACAGGTGTGGAGCGAACGGGAGACAGATTTTGCAACCCTGCAAAGGCTGGCGGAGACCGAAGCGCAGGCGCTCGCGCTTTATGCCGCGCAGCAGCGACAGCCCAACCAGGCATCGCTGCAGGAAGCCATCGACCTCGCCTTGGATGGTCTGCATGGCGGCTTGGACACACCGGTGGATGTGACGATCCAACGCGGCGCAGTGTCACTGGCCGGGGCGCGCGGACTTGAGACTTTGGGGGCTGCTGAAAGCCACGAACCTTCGCGCTACCTGGTTACCGGGACAACCAGCATGGCGAGCGCCAATGGCGATATCGCCGTCACCTTCACGCTGGACGGCGGGGCGCTGCACGCCCAATGGCGTGACCGGGCCTTCGATGAGCTGGCGTTGGTGATCGGCACTGGGATCGTCATCCTCATCCTCGGTTACTCTTTTCTCTGGCAAAGCGATCGCACCGTCGCTGCGACCGAACGCTTCGCCAACGCGCATGTACGCCTGGAGACGGCTCTTAATCGAGGCCGAACCGGCCTTTGGGACTGGAACCTTGCCACCAACCGCATCGACTGGTCGAACTCCATGTACACGATGCTGGGGTTTGCGCCGTCGGGAACGACGTTCTCGCTCCAGGAGCTGCAACAGATCGTCCACCCGACGCATAAGAACCTTGCCAAGCAGGAAGAGAAGCTGGGTGACAAGTGCAAGGGCCAGCTGGAGACACCCATGAGCCTCAAACATGCTGACGGATCCTGGCGCTGGATCCACCTGCACGCTGAGGTCGTCAACCTGCCAGGTGCAAGCCTGCGCCTGATCGGTGCGGCCAACGATATCACCGATCTGCGCCGCTATGAGCACAAGACCAACGAGGCCAACCGCCGCCTTCGTGAAAGCATTGAAACCGTCTCCGATGCTTTCGCGCTGTGGGACAAGTCCGGTACGCTGGTCGCCTGCAACTCCGGCTTCAACGCACTCAACCGCCTCTCCAAGGAAGGCGACCTTCGCGATGATGATGGGGCATCGCTGGGCGCGCTCGATCTGGAAACAAGCTTCACAGCCGGCGAAGGGGCGACGGCGCTTCCGCTCGACAAGCCGGTAATCTACGGATTGCCAGATGAGCGCTGGTTCCAGATCGCCGTACGCCCCACCCACGATGGCGGCTTTGCCTTTCTGGGCAGCGACATCACGGAGTTGAAGGACAAGGAAGGCGCGCTGGTTGATTCCGAGCGACGGCTGATTGAAGCCGTGGCTGACCTCAGCCGATCGCGCCGCGACCAGACCGCGCTTGCCAAACGCTATGCAGTGGAAAAGCAGCGCGCCGAGGCCGCCAGCCACGCCAAGTCAGAGTTCCTGGCCAATATGAGCCACGAATTGCGCACCCCGCTCAACGCGATTATCGGGTTTTCGGAGTTGATGAAGGGCGAGCTGTTGGGACCGCTCGGCACCCAGAGCTATCGCGGCTATGTCGATGATATTCACACCAGCGGTCAATTCCTGCTGGGCGTCATTTCCGATGTGCTCGATATGGCCAAGCTGGAAGCCGGCCATGTGAGCCTCCATCCTGAAACCATCTGCATTCGCTCTGCTGTTGAGGACTGCTTACGGATGACGCACCTGTCCGCCGAGCAGGTCGGCGTTGCCATTCGCTGGGACGTGCCGGACAACACTTGCATTGAGGCTGATCCCCAGGCGGTGCGGCAGGTTTTGCTCAACCTTGTGAGCAACGGGCTCAAATTCACGCCTAGCGGCGGGGAGGTTGATGTGCGCGCCCGGTGCAAGGGCGACCGTCTTTTCCTGTCGGTGCGCGATACGGGCATTGGCATCCCGGCCGATAAGATCAGCAGCATCACCGAGCCGTTTGAACAGGCTCATGATGTGATGACACGCTCAATGGAAGGGTCCGGGCTTGGCCTTGCCATTTGTCGCAAGCTCATCGAGCTCCATGGTGGCACTTTGCGGATAGCGTCCAGGCTTGGCGTCGGCACCTTTGTCGGCATTGTCCTCCCGGTTGAAGGCGCTGCAATGCTAGAACGCGGTGAAACGCCTGATCCGGCCGAAGACGATGGTGAGGCCCCGCATCCGGTCGCCTTGGAAGCAATGCCCGATATGGGCTGGCGCTCAACCGAGGCGCATTAGGAGCGCCGGCCCTTAGGCCGACGCTCTTGTGGTGTGAAAAATCCAGGTTCGCTTAGAGCGACTGCTCGACGATTTCACCATTTTGCGGCTGGATGTCGCCGCGCTCATGTTCGCGAGAACCGCGTCCGTCCCGGCCATCACGATCACCGCGGAAATCGCGGAAGCTGCGGCGGATTTCACGCGGTTCGAGGTTTCCATCCTCATCACGATCCATACGCGCGAAGCGTTCCTCGCCGGCAGCTGTCATCTCTTCAAGCGACAAAGCCCCGTCACCATCGGTGTCGGCATTGGCCATCCGCTCGGCTGCACGTTCTTCTGCACGTTGCTGGCGCTCGGCCACCATCTCAGCGGGCGTCACCACGCCATCGCCGTCGGCGTCCAGTTCAACAAAGCGCTCGGCGGTTCGCGTCTGGAACTCTTCCAGCGAGATCATGCGATCCCCATTGGTGTCGGCGCGGGCAAAGCGCTCACCGGCGCGAAAGCCCATCGAGCCGTGGTCACGCTCGCGCGCACCCGGACCACGATCATCATCGGCGTTGGCGCTGACGACTAGGCCGGTGCCCAGCACGGTGCCAGCCAGGGCAAGGACAGTGAGGAACTTGGTTGACGTCTTGATAGTCATTGGGTCTCTCCTTCGAGAATGTCGCCCCCGAGGGATGAGCGCAGACAGTCTTCGTCCACGGCAGCAAACAGGCGCAAAAACCGGGATCGGATATCGGCCTGTGTGTGCTCAAGATGCGTCGCCAGCGTTTCCATTGAGGGCAGGTCGCCCGCATTGGTTACAAGACGACGCAAACTGGGTGCGGCTTCGTCGGGGTCGAACACCCCATCCACGCAAAGCCGCAAAATTTGGGAAAGGATCGCATAGAGCCGGTGGGCGGCGCGCAGCGCTTCGCCATCGTCCGCGCTCAAGAAGTCTGCCTCCTGCAAGGCTGCCAAGGCATCGCCGGTTGCGGTGTGCAGAACCTCAGGCGTCTCGCTGGCGTGGATCAATTGCAGCCCTTGGGCCACAAACTCCACATCGATGATGCCACCGGCCACCAGCTTCATGTCGAAGGTACCGCTGGGTGGCTTCTCGCGGTCCAAGAGCGAGCGCATGTCGGCCACATCCTTGACGACAGTTGCCCTATCGAAGGGCGAAGTCAGAACCCGTTGGATGGCCGACGAAACAGCATCGCAGCCGGCCTGATCGCGCCCGAAGGAGCGCGCGCGGGTAAGTGCCATATGCTCCCAGGTGCGAGCGTTGGATTTTTGGTAGCGCTCAAAAGCATCCAAACTCGTGGCCAGGGGCCCCGAGCGACCTGAAGGCCGCAAGCGCATGTCGAGCTCGTAGAGCATGCCCTCGGTGGTGGGCGCACTGAGCGCTGCGATTAGGCGCTGGGTCAGGCGGGTGTAGTAGTGCGATGGCGCGATGGGTTTGCGGCCATCGCTCTCCAACTGGCCTTCCGGCAGATGGTAGATGAGAAGGAGGTCGAGGTCGGACGAGGCGGTCAGCTCGCAGCTTCCGAGCTTGCCCATGCCCAGCACCGTCAAAGTGGCGCCGGCAAACCCGCCATGGGTCTCGCGCACATCTTCCTCGGCCAGATCGAGCATGGCCAGAACGACCTCTTCAGCAAGATCCGTGTAGGCTTGAGCCGCTTCAGCGGCGGTGAGTGTCTGCGACAGCAGCCGTACGCCAATGAGAAAGTGCTGTTCCTGACCGATAATCCGCCCGGCGTTCAGCTTGGCCTCATAGGTCGGTGCCTCGGCTATGGCCCGCTCCAGGTCCTCACGGATTGCCCCGCGGCTTGGCACCGAACCGAAAAAGCGTGGATCGAGCAGGGCATCAAACAGGCGGGGCCGGCGTGCCAGCGTGTCGGCCAGCTTGGGGGCTGTCCCCATAATACGTGCCAGGAGGCCCAAAACAGGTGGATTGCTGGCCAGCATGGAGAAGAACTGCACGCCGCCAGGCAGGCCATGCAGGAAGCTATCGAGCGCCCGCAAAGCAGCGTCAGGCCTGTCGGTTTCACCAAAGACTTGAAGCAGATTGGGGCCTATATCACGCAGCCGATCACGGGCGGCATCGGTCGCGGTGGCATTCATGCGCCCGCGCATCCACCCCTGCAGGAGTCGATGAACATCGCCTGGGCTTTCATAGCCAAGCTCGGACAGATGGCGATAAAGGCCGTCGCTCAGCGTCTCTTCAAACGGATCGAGACCGCCTTCGTCGTCGCCCTCCGGGAAAAGCGCCAGAAAGTGGCCATGAACCGTCTCGAGCACCTGGCGCAGATGAGCATCAAAGGCCTCAAGAGAGTTGTTCATCAGCGTGGCGACGTGGGCGCGCTCGGCATCATCCTGCGGCAGGCGATGCGTCTGCTCATCGCGCAACATCTGGATGGAATGCTCGGTGTTGCGCAGATGATCATAGGCCGCGCACAGCTCGTCGGCGACGCTCGGTTCAATCCAGCCATGTTCAGCCAGGCCCGCAAGCGCCGGCTTGGTGCGCATGACGCGCAGCGCCGGATTGCGTCCGCCTGCGAGCAATTGTTGGGTCTGGGCGAAGAACTCGATCTCGCGGATGCCGCCGCGCCCGAGCTTGACGTCGTGTCCGGGCACGGTGATCGCGCCAAATCCCTTGTGGGTGTTGATCCGACGCTTGATCGACCGAATGGCGTCGATGGCCGCATGATCGAGATAGCGACGCCAGATGAACGGCTCCAGCGCCTTGATGAAGCGCGAGGCCAGCGCTGCATCACCGGCAACACAGCGCGCTTTGATCATGGCAGCCCGCTCCCAGGTTCGCCCCTGGGCTTCGTAATAGTTGAGCGCGCCATTGATGGAGAGCGCAAGCGGCGTGGAGGCCGGGTCGGGGCGCAGACGTAAGTCTGTGCGGAAGACATATCCATCGCCTGTGCGCTCTTGCAGCAGACGCACCAGCCGGCGTGTCACGCGAACGGCAAAGGTGCCCGGTTCGGCGCTGCCGGCAAGTTGTGTATCCAGGACAGTCGGATCGTAAAGAACGATCAGATCGATGTCGGAGGAGTAGTTAAGCTCGCAGCCGCCAAGCTTGCCCATGCCGAGCACCGTATAGCCAAGCAGGGACGTGGGATCGCCCGTCCAATGCCGCCCGTTGCGGCTTTCCAACACGAAGGCTGCGCGAACGGCCGTTTCGATAGCCGCATCGGCGAAGCGTGAAAGACACTCGGTCGTCTTGTTGACGCTGCTCCCACCAAGGCGATCGGCCAACGCGATAGCAAGGCTCGTCGTTTGCTTGGCCGCACGCAGACCGCTCATCACAGCAGCCTCGTTGCTCAGATCCAGCGCATCGAAGGACTGCAAACAGGCCGCCAAAACCTCGTCCGGATCGGCTGGCGTCAAGGTCGCCATGTGCTCTTCGCCATGCAGTTTGCTGGCAAGATCATGAAGGTGCGGCGCTGCATCAAGAATGGCGGTCAATCGGTCGGTCATGACGCCCCCTCCGCAGCCATGCCGGTTGAAGGCAGTCGGTTGGAGCTTGATGGCGCGCCAGCCTCCGGTGATTGCTCTGTGGAAGGTTTCTGGCCACGCGGCAGGATGAGCGTTGCCTTCAGGCCGGGCTCAGCGTCGCCAAGTTCCAGACGACCGTCATGGAAGACGGCGACAGCCTCCACCAGCGCCAAGCCAAGCCCGGACCCTTCAGCGGTGCGGCTCTTGTCTAACCGGACAAAACGTTCGCGGACGCGGCCGCGATCACCATTGGGGATGCCGGGGCCATTGTCGGCAACGGTGATGCGGATCGAGCTTCCATCATCTTCGACCGAAAGGTTCACTTCGCCCTCCTCGGGTGCGCCGTATTTCAGCGCATTGTCGACAAGGTTTGCGACAGCCAGGCCCAAAAGCTCGCGGTTGATGCTGGCAACCACCGGCCTGCTCGGCGCTCCATAGGTCAGCGCTATGGCCTTGTCTTCGGCGACCGGCTCGTAGAGCTCACGCACATCGGTAAGCACCTGGGCGACATCGGCCTCTGCAAGCGTGTGCCGCCGCCCGCCAGCTTCCACACGGGCAATGGTCAGGAGCGCCTGGAACGTCGCCATCAGCTTGTCGGCTTCCGATAGCGCGTTTTCCAGCGCTTGCCTGTCGGTTGCGTTTTCAGGCGGCTGACGCAGCGCGTCTTCCATCTGGTTGCGCATGCGCGTCAGTGGCGTACGCAGATCGTGCGCGATGTTGTCGGAGACTTCCTTCAGACCGTTCATCAGCGTTTCCAGCCGGCCAAGCATGGCGTTGAGCTGATCGGCCAGACGGTCAAACTCATCGCCCGTGCCCATGATCTGAATGCGTTCGGACAGATTGCCATCCATGATGCGCGCGGTCGCGCCGGAGATGCCTTCGATGCGCTTCAAAACGCGTTTGTCGACGTAAAACCAACCGACCACAGCCAGGATAAGCAAAAGCGCAACGGAGATCAGCATCGCACGCTGAATGGCGTGGCGGATAACGTTGGTCTGACCGATATCGATGCCGATCAGGACATGGTAACCGTCCACCAGCGCAATCACCCGCACGATGGCGCTGCTTTGGCGGATGTCGCCGTCAGGCAGTTGCTGCTCATAGTCGAAACGCACCAGGCCCGGCTCATCCAAAATGCCCGATGGCAGCGTGCCGAAATCGCTCATCAAGGTGCGACCAGTTGGATCAAAAAGTGCATAGATCTGGTTGCCGGGGCGTTGGGCGCTGTCCTGAATGGCCTGAAACAGACCGTTGAGCCCACCGCGCTGGTAATGGCGGCCAAGACGGCGTGCGTCTTCGGTCAGCCGACGGTCGGCTTCACGCACCAGGACGGACGAGGTCTCAAACACCAGGTAGCCGATCAAGCCGACGGCAAAGAGGCCGAAAGCAACGAGATAGGCGACCGCCAGCTTGAAGGCCGTTGTGCGAAATGGCTTAAGCTTGGTCGCGGAGGACATAGCCCGCCCCTCGCACGGTGTGGATCAGCTGGGTATCCTGACCCTTGTCGATCTTGGCACGCAGCCTTGAGATATGGACGTCGATGACGTTGGTCTGGGGATCGAAGTGATAGTCCCAAACCTTCTCCAGAAGCATGGTGCGGGTCACGACCTGTCCGGCGTTTTTCATCAAAAATTCCAGGAGGCGGAATTCGCGCGGCTGGAGGGGAATGTCGTCACCACCGCGCTTAACGGTGTGAGACAGGCGATCAAGCTCCAGGTCGGCAACTTGATAGACGGTCTGAGCTTCGCCCGGCGTTGCACGACGGGCCAGCACTTCGACGCGGGCCAAAAGCTCTGAAAAAGCATAGGGTTTGGGCAGATAGTCATCGCCGCCGGAGCGCAGGCCGGCAACGCGGTCATCCACTTCGCCAAGGGCGGAAAGGATGAGTGCCGGGGTCTGCCTGCCCTGCTCGCGCAGCGCCGCGATGATGGAGAGGCCGTCGCGCTTGGGCAGCATGCGATCGACGACCAACACATCGAAATCGTCGGACATCGCGTATTCGAGCCCGGTCTCCCCATCGGCAGCGTAGCTGGGTGTATGACCGGCCTCGCGGAACCCCTTCACAATGAAGGCGGCTGCTTCGACATCGTCTTCGATGATGAGGACTTTCATGGTCGCGCCTTTCGTTCGGAGGTCACATTCACCAATGATAGCGCGATTCCGGGCGCCGGTGGCGGGTTGTTGGCTTCGACCTTCGGTCGGGTCACAAGCCTCTTGAAAAATGCCACACGGATCAGGGCGCATGGCGCAGCGGGCGGGCCCCGCCATGCGCTGCTGATAGGCCCGGCCGGGGGCGACAGTAAAAGGCCGGGCCATCAGCGTTCTCTAAGCTCGTTTTGAGAGCTGTTGGTTGGTCTTAGCCGCGGTCCGTCGGCAGCGCGACGAAGCGGGACATGCCGTTGCGATCCTCGACCCGAACAAGCGCTGAGGCTTGTCCGTTGCGGGCCGCTTCGCGCAGGCCACTGGTCAGGTCGGAAAGCCGGGTCACCGGCTCACCGGCAACCTCAACGATCACATCGCCTTCGCGCAGATCGCGTGAAGCGGCGATGCCATCTGGATCAAGTTCGGTGACGGCAAGACCATCGATGTCGATGCCGACCGACGAGGCCGGCGCAACACTCATGCCCAAACGGTCAACCAGATCAGGCTGCGGACGTTCAAAGCCCTCGCCCGGGCGGAACTGGCTCGCCAGTTCGCGTTCAGATGGCAAGGTACCAAGCTCAACGTCGATGACGCGTTCGCGGCCATCACGCCAGATCAGGACTTCGACGGTTTCACCGGGATCGAACCCGCTGATGATGCCGGCCAGTTCGCTTGGACCGGTGACAACCTCGCCGTCCACTTCCAGCACCGTGTCGCCCGAGCGAAGCCCTGCGACATCAGCAGGAGAATCGGGGGCTGCCGATACAATGATCGCGCCATCGGTGGAGTCGCGGCCAATGCCTTCTGCATGGTCTTCGGTATGCGACGGGATGTTCACGCCCAGCCAGCCACGGGCATCGGTGCCGGACTCCATCAGGTCAGCGACCACGTCCTGCACGATGGTGGAAGGCACAGCAAAGGCGATGCCAACATTGCCGCCGGACGGTGAAAAGATGGCGGTGTTGACACCAATCACTTCGCCGCGGGCGTTGAAGGTCGGGCCACCAGAGTTGCCACGGTTGATGGCAGCATCGATCTGGATGAACTCATCGAACGGACCAGGCTGAATATCACGGCCCTGCTGGGAGACGATGCCGGCGGTTACCGAACCACCCAGACCGAACGGGTTGCCGATAGCGACCACCCACTCACCGATGCGCGGCTGTGCCGGAGCGAGGCGAACATAGGTGAAGTCGTCACCTTCCACCTGCAAGAGCGCCAAATCGGTGCGGCTGTCGGTGCCGATGACCTCAGCGTCCAGTGTCGTGCCATCTTCCATCACCACCTGAACCACATCGGCATCTTCGACCACATGGTTGTTGGTGACGATCAGGCCATCCTCGGAAATGAAGAAGCCGGAGCCCTCGCCACCACGGCGGCGGTCTGGACGGGGCGTCTGACCACCCGGTCCACGACGGAAGAACTCTTCAGCTTCAGGTCCGAACCGGCGGAAGAAACGATCGAACGGTGTGCCATCAGGCAGACGATCGAGATCGCGATTGGAGGTCTCCACCGGTGCGGCACTGCGCACCTGAACGGCCACGACGGCCGGGATCACAGCCTCGACCAATTCTTCAAAACCGGTCGGCGCAACGAAACTATCGGGCACCACGGCTTCGGCGGCGCGCGCCTGCTGCGTGGTGGCCATCAAGGCCGGGCCGGCGAGCGGGACGATCAGGCCGAGACCGAGAACGGTCGTCAGTGCCAAGGTCGCCTTGCGCGACAGGAGCGTGCGCGAACGATCTTGAGACCGTCCGGTCTTGGTTTCGGTCTGGAAAACACCCTTGGGGTCTGAGGGGTTGGTTGATTGGGTCATCTTGCCACAACTTCCTTTTCAATGTCAGGAACATGCTGGCCGTCCGTCGCCGGACGATTGCCTGCATGCTTGAATTGGAAGATGGGTTCGGACCCCTTACCTCACCATGACCATGGGGTTAAACCTTTGTAATGTTCGCGTGAGGTGACGTTCAGACGGTCTCCGCCTCGCATTTGGTTACCACAGCAGCACCGTGGGTGAGCGTTTTGTGGACCGGACATTTGTCAGCAATTTCAATCAGTTTGTCGTACACATCTTGGCTGACTGGCCCTTCCACATGGATGGTGCGTTCAAATCGATCGATCTTGCCGGACTGGCTGTTGATCTCTTCACCACAGTCCTGACAGTCGCGCGCATGGACCTTGTCATGCTCCACCGTTACGGCCACACGCGGCAGGTCCAGCTTCTTGAACTGGGCATACATGCGCAGGGTCATGGTGGTGCAGGCGCCGAGTGCGGCACCTAGAAGGTCATAGGGAGCAGGCCCGGTATCCATGCCGCCATAAGCTTCAGGCTCATCGGCCAGCAGGCCGTGCTTGCCCATGCGGATCGACGCCTGAAACTTGCCGCCGCCCGTTTCGGCCACGGCCACCTTGGCGGAGGTCAGGCCCTCGCTGAAAGCATCGGTGACACTCTGCGTGCGCGACGCATCGGCTTTGGCCTCGGGCACATAACGCTCCGACCAGGAGGCGACCATCTGCGCCACATAGGAGGCGTCGGCATGACGGGAGAGAAGATGATCGGCTCCATCTAGCGTGACGAAGCTTTTGGGGTGCTTGGCCGCGTTGTAGATCGTCGCGGCGTTATCGATACCGACCGTCGCATCGATGGGGGAATGGAACACCATCAATGCCTTTTTCATGCCAGCGATCCGGTCGGTCAGGTTCTGCTTGGAGACGTCTTCCAGAAACTGCTTTTCGATGGTGAAAGTCCGGCCGGCGAGCGTGACCTCGGCCTTGCCGTCCTGCTCAATGCGGTCGAGATCAGCGGAAAAATTGTGAACCACATGGGCGGTGTCCGCTGGGGCACCGATGGTGGCCACCGCTTTGACTTCCGGGACATCGCCTGCTGCCGCCAGTACCGCAGCGCCGCCAAGCGAATGGCCAATCAGGATCGCTGGCGCTTCGCCCTGCTCGCGCATCCAATCCACCGCGCTCAAAAGATCGGCAACGTTGGAGGAAAAGTTGGTGGAGGCAAAGTCACCGTCGGAATGGCCAAGACCGGTGAAGTCAAAGCGCAGGGTAGCAATGCCATGAGCCGCCAGTTCCGACGCGATGCGCTTGGCCGCGAAAATATCCTTAGAACAGGTGAAGCAGTGCGCGAACAGTGCACAGGCGCGTGGTGTGCCAGCTGGGCGATCGAAGCGTGCGGCCAGTTCTGCGCCCGATGCGCCGGTGAACGTGACTCGGTCGGTGGAGATGGTCATGGAAGGCCCCCTTGAGACGTGCGGCGAACGACCAAATCAGCCGCGCCGGTTGCGATGACGCTGGCATGGCACTGGTGAGGGTGCAAGGCAGGTCTCGGCCCAGCGGACGCACAGTTGGTGCACGGCGGTGCACGCTTCGGTGAGGCGCGTGCGAGCGCTGTGTTAGGGCTTGTCGTTGTCGAGCAACGCTTGAAGGCGCGCTTTTTCTTCTTCAGTCAGTGCGACTGGAGCGCCGGCCACCCGGCGGCGGCGGCGTGTGCGCAAAAGAATCGCCGTCGCCGCAATCACCAAAACCAGTGCCGGGCCGAACCAAAGGAGCGCCGTGGCGGCGTTCACCGGTGGGCGTAGCAAGACAAAGTCGCCGTATCGAGCGACCAAAAAGTCCAGAACTTCTCGGTCGCTGTCGCCGGCTACCAGGCGCTCGCGGACCAATAGGCGCAGGTCGCGCGCGAGTTGGGCGTTGCTGTCATCAATGCTCTCGTTCTGACAGACCAGGCAGCGGATCTCCGCGGAGAGGTCGCGCGCACGTTCTTCCAATACCGGATCGTCCAGCACTTCATCGGGCTGAACGGCATGGGCCGGCGCCATAAACGCCAGCGCCAAACACAGGGAGGCCAGAACGCGGATCATTCTGCCGGTTCCATCCCGGCAGCAGCCCGCACAGGCTTGGCATTGCGGGCACGTTTGGGCGCACCAACGCGCAGGCGACGGTCCATGAGGGACAGCACGCCGCCCGCCGACATGATGAGCGTGCCGATCCAGATCAGCGTCACCAGAGGCTTGTGGTAGAAGCGGACAACCGTGCCACCATCGCCGGTTGGATCGCCCTGTGAAATGTAGATCTGCGAGAACATATCGACCGTGTAGAAGGCCGCTTCCGTTGTTGGGAAGTTGCGCGCTGGATAGATGCGGCGTGAAGGTTCCATGATGGTGAGCAACTGGCCGCCCTGGCGCACGGTAAAGGTCGCCACGACCTCTGAATAGTTGGGGCCGATGTTCGGCCTCAGACCCTCAAAGGTGAAGCTGTAGCCCGCGACGTCCCGTGTTTCGCCTGGCTGGACGGTGGTGATCTCCTCCACCTCAAAGGCCGACACGGCCACAATGCCAAGCAGCATCACGCCCACGCCGAAATGGGCAATCGTCGTGCCCCAAGCCGAACGTGGCAGGTTCGAAAGACGGCGGATGGTATCGCGGATCGGTGACGAAAAGGCCCGCACGCGTGCCAAAGGTTCAGCGATGGCACCCAGCATGACCCACGCGGCAACGCCCAGACAGATGGCCTTGATCCAGGCCGTGATGCCAAACAGGGCAAGCGTGCAGCCAAGCACCACGACCGAGATCGCGGCTGCCCACCAGACACGGTGCAATGCCGTCATCAGATCCCCGCGCTTCCATGCCAAAAGCGGCCCTAACGGCAAGGCAATGAGAAGCGGGATCATCAGCGGCCCGAACGTCATGTTGAAGAAGGGCGGCCCGACGGAAATCTTGTCGCCGGTGATAGCTTCCAGAAGCAACGGATAGAGCGTGCCCAGCAAGACCGTCGCGGTTGCAACCGACAAGAGGAGGTTGTTGACGACCAACGCCCCTTCCCGGCTCACAGGCGCGAAGATGCCGCCCTGGCGCAGCTCGCTCGCCCGGAAGGCGAACAGCGCGAAGGCCCCGCCGATGAAGACCATCAAGATGACCAGGATGAAGAGCCCGCGCTCCGGATCGGTGGCAAAGGCGTGGACCGACGTCAGCACGCCGGAGCGCACCAGGAAGGTGCCAAGCAGCGACAGCGAGAAGGCGATAATGGCGAGCAGCACCGTCCAAACCTTCAGCGCCTCGCGCTTTTCCATCACGATGGCCGAGTGCAGCAGCGCAGTCGCTGCCAGCCATGGCATGAAGGAGGCGTTCTCCACCGGGTCCCAGAACCACCAGCCGCCCCAGCCAAGCTCATAGTAAGCCCAGTAGGAACCCATGGAGATGCCGAGCGTGAGGAACACCCATGCGGCCAGCGTCCAGGGGCGAACCCAGCGTGCCCAAGCGGCATCCAGCCGGCCTTCGATCAAGGCGGCGATGGCAAAGGAGAAGGAAATGGAAAGCCCGACATAGCCAAGATAGAGCAGCGGCGGATGCACCGCCAACCCGATGTCCTGAAGGATGGGGTTCAGATCATCACCCTCCGCCGGTGGCACCAGCACGCGCTCGAACGGGTTGGAGGTGAGGATGATGAAGAGCAGGAAGGCGACGGTCACCCACGCCTGAACCGAGAGCACATTGGCTTTGAGCGTGTTGGGCAGATTGCCGCCAAAAAACGCGATGCCGGCCCCAAAGATCGCCAGGATAAGAACCCACAAGAGCATCGAGCCCTCATGATTGCCCCACACACCGGTGACCTTGAAGAGCATCGGCTTATCGGAATGCGAATTGGCGATGACGTTGAGGACCGAAAAGTCAGAAACAACATAGGCGTAGGTGAGCGCGGCAAAGCTCAGCGCGAGGAAGCCGCACTGCACGGCGGCTGTCGTGTCGGCGATGCGCATGAGGCCGAGATCGCCCGTGCGCGCACCCCAGAATGGCAGCGTGCTCTGCACCAGAGCGACGATCAGCGCCAGAACAAGGGCGTAGTGGCCAATCTCAACGATCATGCAGCGGTCCCTTCGATGCCCTAGTACTCGGTCAAGGCCGGTGGGTTGGCAGGCGGATGCTGTGTGCCCTCCGACCCTTCACCCTGCCAGACGCCCTGTGCCCGCAGGCTTTCAGCAACTTCGGCCGGCATGTAGTTCTCATCATGGCGGGCAAGCACGGTGTCGGCCTGAAACTCGCCGGACGGTGTCATGTAGCCTTCGGTGACCACGCCCTGCCCTTCGCGGAAAAGATCCGGCAGGATGCCGGTATAGCTGACATTGATGGTCGCGTTGGTGTCCGTTACGCCGAAGGTGACCGTATCGCCGACGCCCCGCACCACCGTCCCTTCTGCGACCAAGCCGCCCAGACGGATGCGTTGGCTCTCACGAACAGGTTCTGAATAGAGATCGGTCGGTGAAGAGAAGAAGGCGATGGAGTCGCGCATCGCAAACAGGACAAGCCCTGTTGCGACGGTCAAGACCGCCAGTGCGACAGAAATGAGCAGAAACCTCTGGCCCTTGCGGGTCATGGATCATCAACCTCGGTAAAACAGTGCTCCCAAGCCGCAATCTAGGCGGCTGGGCGATGGCCAACAAGAGCGGCAAATTGCCATCAGGATCGACCCTTGGCCCGAACGCCTCCTCATAGGTCCGGGCGCTCGATCTGAAGTTCTTCAGCAATCGTCAAAAGACGCTGGCGAGCGGGGGAATCGTCATCGAAAACATCCAGTGCCGTGGCAAGGCTGCTGGCTGCATCGTCGCGGCGCTCCAAAACCGCATAGGCGCGGATAAGGTTTGACCAGCCTTCCAGATCGTCCGGCGCAGTTTCCAGCCGGGCGGCCAGGCTTTCCACCATGCCTGAAATGGCCTCTGCCTGCTGATCGGCGGGCAAGGCAGAAATGGCAGCCGCGCCTTCAGGCGATGGTGCGGCGATGCCAGTTTGGGTGCTCGCAACAGCATCCATATCGGCAAGCAGCATCTGGACACTTTCAAGCCATGGTGCATTCGCATCGGCATCACTGCGAAGGGCGATAAGCAGCGAGCGTGCCTCATCCGTCTCGCCTTCCTGGACAAGGCCGAGCGCGCGGTAGTAGCGGGCTTTGGGAAAGGTTGGATCAAGCTCCAGCGCGAAGCGGAACTGGCCCATCGCTTCCTGGGTTACCAGACCCTGGTTCTCGATCACGATGATCTCGCCGAAATCGGTGCGCAGCGCCGCGCTCTCACCGTTCAGACGAAGAAGCTCGCCAAAGGCGGTGCGCGCTTCAGCGAAGCGGCCCTGTCGGGTGTAGATGGGCGCAAGAATGGCCCAGCCGCGCACATCGTCGGGGTTCTCGCGCAAGGCGTCCTCAACCCGAGCAATGAGGATCGCAACGTCCTGATTTTCCACGCTGGTTGCCACACGCTCGGCAAGCGGTCTGTCAGGGAGGTCTGGGGAGCCGAAGGAGAGATAAACGCCCAGCGCGCCAGCCGGCACCAAGAGGAAGGCGACAATGAGCACAGCGACGCGGCGTATCCGCGATGGCCTGGTCTGGTCAGCGGTGTCGGGTGTGTCCACACCGTCGGCGGATTTGAGGAGGCGGCGGGAAACCTCCAGCCTGGCGGCCTCAGCCTCTTCCCCGCTCAGCGCTCCACGTTCCAGATCGCGCTCGATCTCTTTGAGCTGATCCTTGTAGACCTCAAGGTCCGTCCCGCCGTCATCGGCCAGCGTGCCTTGACCCATACGCTTTTGGGCGCGTGCATAGGGCAAAAGGACCGCGATGGCTGCTATCGCGGTCAGGACGGCAAAAACAAGCCAGACTGTCACACTGTTCCTTCCCAACGGTTGCCCGATGCCGGAATCGCCCGCGAATGCGGCGACGGTTCGGCATGCCAGACAGAACGAGGCTTGGAATTAGAATAGGTCAAGGCTGGAGGGCTAGAGGACAAACCCCCACACCCCCGCGATTTTGGTGAAAGCCGCGTCAGCCAGTCTCTGCGAGCGGTCGTCCATCGGCCAAGGAGGCGTGGCGTCGGGCCATGGAAGCACCATACACGCCGCCATGATAGACTTGGAACAGTTCTGCTGCCGCCTTTGAGCGCGCGAATGCAGCGTCCCAGTTCTCCTCGTCGGTGGTGGCCAGTCTGTCGATTGCCGACTTGCCCTGATTTTCCAGCGCGTCGTCGATGCCTTTCTCGACCCGATCGATCAAGGCATTGAGTGCCAAAGACCCCCGTGCATCGCGTGCAGTGATGAACAAGGATGTGCCGAACACCGCTTCCTCGATGCTGGCGGCATCCGGCGTGATCTGGCGACCGCGCGATTCCACCACGCCGACCACCCGCTTGATCAAGTGGATCAGCGGATCGAACTCCTTGGTCAGCATTTCACTTGCGTGCACGCGGATATGAGCAAGGCGCTTCAGCCAAGGGTCGGTCGCGACCTCATCGAGCGTGCGGGCAATGGTCGACACCGTTTCGTGGTAGCGCCGCAAACAAGCAAGAGAGGTTTCAAGATCCCGCGGGCCGGCAAGCTGTTCACGCAGGCGCTGAACCTCAAGCATGGCCTCACTGAGGGCGATCTGCACGGCGCTGCTGCCGCTGGTCGGGCGGATTCGCGCCGGGTCGCTTGATTTGGCAAGCCAAACGGCAAAACGCACCAGGTCGCTGGGCGATCCGACGCGACCCACGATGGATGAGAACCCATAAATCGGATCGGCATCGGGGTGGTCTTCATAGACCTTCAAGGCCTCGGTGATGATGTTGAGACCCTTTTGACCGACCGGAAGTTTGTCCGGCATCTGGTCGAGAAAAGCCTCGACGACGTCGCGCTGATCGAGAAACGCGATCGCATCATGCAGGTCAGCGAGAATGCGCTTTGACCCTAGCTGGCCCTCAAGCTTTTGCAGCGAACCGGACTGGCGTTCGGTCTTCTCGATGACGACCTTTGCCTCACGGCGAACAACGACCCGCAAATCTTCGGCGCAATCGTGGATCGCAGCCTCATCCTCATCGGCGACGGCAGCGCGCAAGGCAGCCAGATGGCTGTCGCAGCGCCCAGGTGCCAGATCGCGGGTTATCCAAACCCAGATTGGATGGAGCGATGCGCGGTCGATACGCGCGGCCTGCTTTTCGGGCAACTGCACCGGCAGGATGATCGGCTCAATCGGGATGAAAAAGGCGCGTTCAGCAGACGGGAAGCGTGGCAGGGCACGGTCGCCCTCCTGCGCCACATTGCGCAGCGCGTCCATGATGATCGAGTGAACGGGGGACGTCTCACCACGGGCCTTGGCCCGATCAATCGATCGGGCAAGCGTGGCGTGGGAATCCTCGCTCAAATCGCCAAGATAGTCTCGAAGGCGGGAAACCAGTTCCTGCCGCCGGACAGAAGAGTTGTCAGTCATGGTGGTCTGCGCCCAACGGAACAGACATCACCATGACGGACGAGAGTTAACAGCCGGTTCGCACAGCTGTGCGCGCGAGACCGGTTTTGCTGCTTTGTAGCCGGGCTGGCTTACACGTCGCGCCAGGTGCCGTCGGCTTGGCGGCAGGCCGTGCCTGTAAGCACTTCGGGCTGACCGTCGATGTACACCGTGTGGGTGTAATCACGGCAAACCGTCGAGTTGATCTGGTAGGGCTGGCTCGGAATGACCTGGCCGCTTGGACCGGACGGCGATTGCCAGGCAACCGGAGCGCCAGGGCGGCCGGTTTCAAGCGCCTGGAACTGGGCTTGATAATAATATTGCTGGGCCTGCTGGTCGAGCTGGCGTCCAATCTCAGCACCAATGAGGCCGCCAAGAACGGCACCGCCAACGGTGGCAAGGACCTGGCCGGTTCCGTCACCGATCTGGCTGCCAATCAGGCCGCCGGCCACGGCACCACCAAGGGCACCAACGCCTTCACGCGGGCCACCATAGGTCTGGCAACCAGCCAGTGCCGTCAGCGCCATCAGCGCGATGGCGCCGTTGCGCAGGGACGCGCGCTGCGTGGTCGCAGCATCGCCTGATTTCGGGCTGGAGGTGATCTTCAGCATTGGTAGGGATCTCCTGATCGTTTGGGCTGTTTCGTTTGGTTGCAGATGCGCCCGGATTTGCCCTGGGCGCGATTAGCGCGATGATTCCGGCGGAACTGGGGCGGCTTGTGGCAAGGAAAGTGAGGCTCTCAGGCCACCGTCAGGTGCCTCACCCAAAACAAAAGCGCCGCCATAAAGCTCTGCCATCTCTTTAACAATTGATAAGCCGAGGCCGGAGCCGGGTGCCGCTTCATCGAGACGCTGGCCACGACCAAGCACAAGGGTACGCTTTTCCGGCGACAGGCCTTCGCCATCATCATCAACGTGAAGGGCGAGCATGGCCGCATTGGTTGGGCTGCCTTCGGCCAGCACGGACACCCTGCCCGCAGCGTGCCGGCAGGCGTTCTCCAGAAGGTTGCCGAGCATCTCTTCCAGGTCCTCACGGTCAGCGCGGACCCTAAGATCTGGGTCGATATCAACGTGGAAGGCATGACCCTTGTCGACGTTCAGCTTGGCCATGGTGCGAACAAGGGGATCGACCACCTCGTGGACATTGGTCGCCTTGCCAGAGGTTGCCTGGGTCGCCGCGCGCTGGGCACGATCGAGATAAAGGCGGATGCGCTCTTCAATGGCTTGGGCTTCACCGCCAATGCGGTCCATCGCCGCCTCGGTGGGCGGTTCGGCGGCGCTGTTGCGGATCACGGCGAGCGGCGTTTTCAAGGCATGAGCGAGATTGCCGACATGGTGGCGCGCACGCTCCACGATGGCCTCATTGGCTTTCAAAAGGCCGTTCAGTTCATCGACGAGCGGGCTGACCTCGGATGGGAACTGGCCGGTTACCTGATCGGTACGCGCCGAGCGCACATCGGCCACCGCCTGCTGAACCGCGGAAAGTGGCCGCAGGCCGATAAAAACCTGCAAAAGAGCCAGCGCAATGAGCGCGACCCACATAAGGCCAAGCGTGATGATGAGAGCGGTGCGAAAGTTGGCGATTTCCCGGTCCAACCCTTCGGTCGGCGCGGTGACACGGATAAGGACCGGCGCATCATCCAGCTCATAAAGCCTTTCGACCAGGCGCAGGCGCTGATCCCCCAGCAGCAATGGCCGGCTTATCGGTCCACCCGGCGCAAGATCGGGGGCGGGCGGGGGCAGCGGATCGAAGAGCGAGGCAGAACCGAACTGGAGCTTGTCTGTCTGTGGGTCGACCACAGCCCAGTACCACCCCGAGCCGGGCAGGCCGAAGGCGGGATTGGCAAAATGAGCGGTCGCATCGAAGATGTCGCCATTGGCAAAATCGGCGAATAGCTGGGTGACAAACACGGCCAAGCGCTCATCAAAGGCCCGCTCAGCACCACCGCGCTGAAGCGCGGCCATGACAGCGCCGGCCAGAACAAGCGCGACAAGCGATCCGCCAGCCGCAAGCACGGCCAGCCGAACGGCGAGAGAGGTGGGCCGCCCAGTCGCCATGATCAGGACGCCTTGGACCCATCCGCTTGAGCGGCACCTTCGGGCGGCTGAATACGATAGCCCATACCGCGGACGGTCTCGATGATGTTGGCGGAGAGCTTTTTGCGCAGCCGGCCGACAAACACCTCGATGGTGTTGGAGTCGCGATCAAAATCCTGATCGTAGATGTGCTCGGTAAGCTCGGTGCGGGACACAACCTTGCCGGCGTTGGTCAGGAGGTAGGCGAGCACCCGGTATTCCTGGGCCGTCAGCCGGACGGCAAGGCCATTGTCGGTCACGCGATTGGTCTTGAGGTCAAGCTCAATCGGGCCGCAGGAGATGGTGTTGGAAGCAAGGCCGGCAGCGCGGCGAAGGATCGCGCGGACCCGCGCGAGCACCTCCTCCATCTGGAAGGGCTTGGCGACATAATCGTCGGCACCAGCATCCATGCCCTTGACCTTGTCGCTCCAGCGATCACGGGCTGTGAGGATCAAAACCGGCGTCGCGATATCATCAGCGCGCCAGTCTTCCAGAACGGTGAGGCCGTCCTTTTGCGGTAGGCCGATATCCAAGACGATCAGGTCATAGGGTTCGGTCTCGCCCAGAAATGCAGCTTCCTCCCCGTCAAAAGCGACATCGACGACATAGCCTTCATCCTCAAGCGCCTGCTTGAGCTGGCCGTTGAGCGTGGGCTCATCTTCAACAACGAGAAGTCGCATGGCGCTACCGAACCGACAGAACGGCGCCACTGGTCGCATCAAGCATGATGCGCGCCGATGCGCCAGAAGCGTTGCTGGCCACCACTGTATAGACCAATCGACCGCCTGACGAGCACACGCTCGCCGAGCCAAGTTCGCTGTAGCCCTGAGCACGCACAGCCGAGCGGATGGTGGAAAGGGGAACGAGCTGGCCAGAGGAGATGGCCGAACGCATCTGGCCTGCTGACAGGCAAGACTGAGCGTCGGCGGTGGTTGGAGCGCCCAGAATCGGAAGCGCCAGAGCCAATGCTAGGCAGAAAAAACGAAAGGGGGAGAAACGGCGGATCATGGCCCCTTCTATAGGGCGCAGGTGCTGAACGGGACCTGAACGATGGGTTCAGGCTTGTGTTCGAAGGCTTAACCGATCACGCCGCTGGAAGGGTATTGGGCGCAATGGTGCGCGGCGCGCCGGATCGCCCACCTGTGCCGAGCTGACGAACAGTAAGAGTGAGCGTTGACGGCGGGCTGCCGGGCGTCAGACCGTCGGAGGATTGATCGGTCGGCGTGTAGGTCCAGGATGGATTGTTGGTCTCCGCAAGACGCAGTGTGACCGCGCCATTGGTTACAGTGATCTGATAGAGTTCTTGCTCCTCTCCAAGCGGGACAGAAGCCAGAGACCAATCCTCGCCGCCGGACCGAGCGCGTCGCAGCCAGGACAGCGAAAGGCTGCCATCGGGTTCTGTTTTAGATTGTAAATGCACAGGCGCGAGAGGCTGAAGGTTGCGTGGGATGGCGGTGATCTGATCTTCGGCGCGCGCCAGACCCGCCACGCCGCCCTTGTGCGGTTCGACACGCACACTGGTGCCACGCTGAACAGCGTCGAGGGAGAGGTTGAGCGCTTCAACGCTGCCGTCCAGCATCACAAGGCGCGCGCCTGCCGGCCATGGCGTTTGCGCGGCATCCTCGGAGCCGCCCAGCCCACGAACGAGGCCGGTGAGACGGTAGCGATCCGTCTCGATGAGCTCAGCGGTTTGAAACTGGATGACCTCAAGCCGGTCGTCAGCGACGAGAGCGGCGAGGTTGCCGCCACTGAGTAAAGCGGCCTCGGTGATGGAGGCCAGCGCCCCTGTGGGCGCGTCGACCAGCAACGATCCGCCGCGATGGATGTGGGTCACGGGGCCAGGCGAAACGTCTTCGACGAGGGTGCCAAGGATGGCCGGGGTTGTGAGCGCCTGGGCGGGCCCAAAACCCTCCGCCTCGCTGCCGGTATAGACATCCAGGCTGCCCGGCCAAGGGTCGGCAAAGGCTGCAAGGCGGACATTGTGCGTGTCGGCCGAGGCGGCCGAGCCCGCTGGCAGATCGAGCAGCACAAGATCGGGCGCGCCGAAGACTGGCCTGGTTGGGACATTTGAGAAAATGTCTTTGGCCGGTGCGATCTCGTAAAGCGCCGGATCGATGCAATGCGCCTCCACTTGCCGCTCTGCGCCATCCACCAGTCGGTCGATGCACAGCGGCAAGGTCGCACCATCGGCGAGCACAAGATCGATGCAGTCGCCGGGTTCCAACGCTTTCAGGCTTGGCGGCAGGACCATGTTGACCGTCTGGCTCGCGACCTCCTGTTCCTGAAGAATGCGCTCGGCAATCTGGCTGGCGCGGGCCGGATCAAGCGTGAGCGGCAGCGAGCGGAATTCATCTGGGCCTGAAACGCCCTCGCGGCGGGCGGAGCGCACCACGCCGGTGCGATAGTCATGCAGGCTGCTGGAAAAACCGAGCGTGACCTGACGGGGCAGGCCCTCGGGGTCTGAGCGCGAAAGGGTAAGAAGCGGTGTGTCCTTCACCTCCACCAGATCAGTGATCGGCACCGTCACAGCCTTGCCCGACGCGCGCATTGCCGCCGAGCATGTGGATTGTCTTGGAGAGAACTGCATGGCGTAGACCGCGCTCAGATCGTTCAAAACGCCGCGCGCCTTGGTGGGTTCGGAGAGCTTGTAGCCTTCCACGACCCCATGCACGCCGCCGCTCTCCATCGGCGGCAGATCAAAATGATCGGCCAGCGCGCCCAGCAAAGAGGTGAGCGATGTCGCGCCGAGCCGACCGTTGAGCCAATGACCGCGCACCCAATTCACGCCATCGCTCCACACATCGCGGGCATAGGGAAAGGCTGGGAAGGGACGCGCGTCCCAGGTCCACAGATGGATGGCGGAGGGGTCGATCATAGCGCGACCGTCGACGGGCGAGAGCGGGTTGGCAGCCCCGCCTTCCTCGCCCCAGACGGTGAGCGCGGTTTCAAGGATCGCGCGCTGTTGAGCGTCATCGCGGTAGCCCTTGGCGGCGTAAGGCAGGCTGTCATTGCCCGGCTTGTCGCTGGGAAAAGCCGACGGTGTGTTGCCAGCCAAATCCACGGCCGGCGCGCCGAATTCGCAAAGCCAAAGAGGCTTTTGGCCGGGGACAAAGGCGGTCGGGTTCGCGTCCCGCACGCCGCCGACCCGGTTGTGGTGCGGATTCGACCACCAGCTTGCCAGATCCTTGGAGCGGTAGACCCAGGGTTCCCCATGCGCGCCGTCGGTAATCGGCGTACGGGTCTGCGCCGCGCGGTCTGCGCCGCTGGCATAATACCAGTCGAAGTTCTCGCCGCCCGTCATGCCAGCTTCGATCACCGCGGGATCGTAAGGCGATGCGCCCAGTTCGCGATCCAGATGATCAGCGGTGTGCCGCCAGTCGGTCATGGGCTGGTACTGGTCGATGCCGATGACGTCGACTTCCGGCGAGGCCCAAAGCGGATCGAGATGGAACGTCAGGTCGCCGGAGCCATCGCTGGGCTGGTGGTTGGCATATTCCGACCAGTCCGCACCGTAGGTCAGGATCGTGTCTGGCCCAGTAATCTGACGCACGTCGGACGCAAGTGCCACCAGCGCATCGACAAAAGGGTAGGAGCCGGGCGCATCGCGCACGGTCGTCAGGCTCTTAAGCTCCGATCCGAGCATGAAGGCGTCGATGCCGCCGGCCGCTTTGCCGAGGCTTGCCATGTGCAGGATGAAGCGGCGGAAGCTCCACTCGTTCGGCCCTGAGTAGGAAACGGCGCTGGAACTGGTCGAAAAGTGGGCTGGTGCTGCCGAACCGACAAAGGCAGCCAAATCAGTCACAGCCGCCGACGTTTTGTCCGGCGTGCCCGGCTGACCGGGTGCGGGCGATACGGTGATGTGGCCGCGCCAAGGGTAGGCTGGCTGGTCTCCCGCCCCCGTCCACGGGTCGGTCAGGCCGTTATCCTCAGGCACATCCATCATCAGGAAAGGCATCAGCGTGACCTTGAGGCCGCGCGCCTTCAGGTCCTGGATGGCGCGGATGACACTCAGGTCACTTGGGCTGGAGCCAAAGGCCGGACGCCCGTCGTGGCTTGAAACGGTGTTGGCCGTGGCACGGGTGAGCCCCGCTGCTCCCCAGGGCGTGGAAGTGCTCTTTTCTCGCCGCTCGACGCGCGGTTCGATCTGGCAGGCGGCGGCATCCAATGAGGTTCCAAACCAGCTGACCACCAGTGCCACGCGCTCCAGATTGGGGCAGATCGCCTGCAACTGATCGAGCGAGGCATGCCAATCTGTCGGCGCTGCCGGATCATGTGTGTTCTCAGCTTCGGTCACGCCGGCACCTGCCGTGCGCACCACCGGGTTCGGGTCGTAGCCAAACTCGGTCGCGCCGGGGATCAGCGTGACGGCGCGCACCTGTTCTTCCAATCCGCCGGCAGGGCGCAGCACCTCAAAGGCGAGCTGCGGCAGGCGTCTGCCGAAATCCTCCAACGGCAGACGCTCAAACACGACATAGGCCGTGCCGCGGTAGCCAGGGCAGTCCGCCTCTTTGGAGGCGATCAGCGGATCAGGCTGCTGGTCATCGGTGCCCTTGTAGACACGCATTGTCACGGTGTTGAGATCGAGCGGTTTGCCGTCCGCCCACACGCGGCTGATGCTGGCGATCTCGCCTTCACAGAGACCAACCGCAAAATTGGCGAAATAGCTGTACTCGGTGGTTGTGGTGGTCTGGGTGCCGCCGCCTCCTCCGCCGCCTTTTCCGCCGGTCTTGTGGCGGGTGGTCGTCGCGACTTCTTCAAAGTTGGTCGCCCAGATAACCTGGCCGGAAAGCCGTGTGCGGCCGAAGACCAGTGGCAGCCCGGCCCCTTCGGTGGAGGCCTGAACCTCCAGGTTCTGAAGGCGATGACCCTCGCTGTGGCTGGCAACCGACTGACCGAACAGATGGGTGTCGATGCTGTTGCCGACAAAAGAGCCGATGGCGCGACCGACAATAGCGCCAACCGGCCCGCCAACGGCGCTGCCGAGCGCACTACCGGCAGCACCCAAAACAAGCGTCGCCATGAGTTCAAATATCCTTGGATAAGGGAGCGGTGGTGTCTTCCGACATACCCGGGAAGGTGAAGGCGGCGGCGATGTGTTGCGTCCAGGGCGTGAGGTGCGAACGCACCACCGCGCCGCCCTCATACGCGTGGATGATGGTGCCATCGCCCATCACGAAAGCCAGGTGCGAGGCAGGCCAGCCATGCCGCCAACGCAGCGCAACAAGATCGCCGGGCAAAGCCTGAAGAGGGTCAATCTCGGCCAGATGCGCGCGTAACCCATGCAGCAGCGGTTCGCCCTTGGCGTGCTGCGCCCAGTGTTTCTGATCGGCCCGCGAGAGAGTGATTGTACTGCCTGCGACAGCATTCCAAATGCCCATCACAAGGCCTAGGCAATCGGTCCCTGCACCTCGACGGCTCGCCTGATGGCAATAAGGTGTGCCGATCCAACGCTCTGCTTCAGCGACCAATGCACTGCGCGTTGGCGCGCTCATGACTGCCGGCTCCCACCATCCAGATTGCCATCGGCGCTGGAAGGATAAGACAGGGCGAAATCATCGCCGGGCATGTGCGGAAAGCCGCGGAAGTTCGCGGTGTTGGCGAAGGTCGCCTGACAGGTTGCGAAACTCTTGTCGCAACCTGCGGTCAGGGTCAGCGTGTCACCAACCGCAAAGGGATTGGACGGCGCGTGCCATAGCGTGACCGTCGCGATACCGTCCTCAACTGTGTGGGCGCGCACGCGCAGCGGCTTCTGGCTGCCGGAGCGAAGCATGCCACCATCGAAATGGCCGCTTGCGAAGGCGTCTAGGTCGGCAAACTCCAAGAGATGCGGCGCATGCATGGCGGTGACTGCCGCCTGGGCGGTGTAGGCGGCCTGATTGAGGTCTATTCCGCAACGCGTATCACCGAGTTCGGCATCGCACCTTGCGGAAAAAACGCGCCCTCGAACGCGGTCAAAAGCAGCAAATGGGCCGCGCACTTCGGCCTGGAATAGGCCGTCGCGGGCGGTCACCTCCGCCAGCGTGCCAGCAGACTGGATGTCGAAGGCTTGCGGGTTGCGCCAGTCCACCAACAGTGTTTCGACGGTTGCCCCATCGTAACGCCCAGCCAGTAGATCGTCCGAGGATAGACGGTCGCTGGAGAGTGCGGCCTTCAGGTCCCACTCGCCAGCTGCCGGGCCGAGGGCCGCGCTTTCCTGACTTGCCTCAAACCCATCGGCGGGCTCAAACAGCGTGCCATCGACGGTGAGTGAGGCATCATGATCTGTGAAGCCCTGGACGGAACCGTCTTCGCAGGTCAGCCGAACGCAGCGGCAGAGCGTGGTGCAGCCGGAGGCGAGAGCATCGGCAAGATCGGCATGGAGATCACGCATCGGCTGGCTCCTTCAGGAACACTTCAATGAGCGGGATGGATGGCAGCGAACCAGCCTTGAAGGCCGTCAGATCGATATCGAGCGTGTCACTGTCGAACCGGGCTGGAACATCGAACAAAAAACCGGCAGTGATGATGGTGCCTGGCGTGGGCGCGGCATCAAATGTGATGGTTCCGGCCAAGAGATCGACGATGAAAGAAGTTGTCGGCATGCCGTCCAGCGCGACGCTCACCGAGCCATCCACCGGCAGCCGGATGGGCCGAGGGTCCGAGTCGCCATAGGTCTTGGAGAGGGCAAAAGTGGTGATGGCGCCATCGCCGGTGCCAATGGATTGGTCCGTCGGCGTGACAGGCTCGCCAGGGCCGCCTGAGCCATGGTCCAGCGGATCACGGAATCGGAAAGCATGGAGCTGGCCGAGCCGGGCTTCAAAGAAGCTTTGGACGGCATAAAGATCGGCCAGCGAGCGCACGCCTCCGCCGGCATCATAGGTGCGCTTGGCATAACGCCAGCGCGTGTTGCGCTCCTCATGACCAGAGCCGAGGGTGACGATTTCGGTTTGGCGTTTGGTGGTCACCCGCGCGCCACGGGCGACGGGCACGGGAAAACTGACATCATGAAAGCCTGGAATGGTGGTGGGCATGCCAAAGTCCTCACTGGCTGCGGTTGCCGCGCGCCACAGCGCGGGAAAGAGAAGAGGCGATCTGCGTTTCCGAGGCGCTGAAGCTCGCCGCGTCCTGAGCGGTCACATTCATGTTCACCACCGTTCCGCCGGTCAGCCTGCCGGTGATCCCGCCCAAGGCCGCGCCGACCAGGCTTTCGCCGAGTGAGCCGGCAAGGCCGTAGACGGCATCGACAGAGCTGGAGAGCGCGCTGTTCGATTGGGAAACGACAAGTTTGCGCAGCACATCATCGAGTGCCTGGCCATCGGCCAGCGCCTTGGCGAGTTCTTTGGAGATATCGCCGGAGAGCTTCTGAACATCGGTCTCTAGCGTCTCCAATTCCTGGCGCAGTGTCTCGGTCAGATCGTGCGCGGCAGCATCGTCGTCAGCCATGGTTGGGTCCTTAGCTTTGGGTGTCGGGGAAGGCGCGCATGAGTGCCGCAAGATCGATCTGGGTTGGTGCGCCAAGCGCTGAAGGGCCGGCGAGCGCGCGTAGGGTGTGGGTCGCCTCGCGGAAGCTCAGCCGCCATACAGTGTCCGGCGTCGCGAGGCGTTGGCGGATGAGAAGCGCGGCCAGCGCATCGAGAGTGCTGGTCATGAGGCGAAGGTCGCGCGGATGAGATCGGCATAGGCGCGGGTCAGCTCGGCTGGTCTGCCGAGACTTCTCAAGAAGCGCTCTGCACCTGGGCGGGATGCCCCACCGGCGACCAGCGCTTCAGTGAGCACGGTTTTGATCTGCGCGGCGGTCAGGTCACCGCCCGTAAGGCGGGCCATCAGGGTCGGGAGATCAGCGCAACCAAGCGCGTCTTCCAGCCGGGCAAGCGCGTCGAGCGTTAGGCAAAGTGTGTGGGTCTCAGATCCAAATGTCAGCGCAACCTCGCCGCGGTAGCGGTTCACCATCAGGCCATACCGATGAAGGTAAGGACGCCGGCGGATTGCAGCACCATCTCAAATGTTACGGCCTCGTTGTGCTGACCGGCATAGTCGAGTGTGGTGACGAGAAACGGGCCCTCAAGCGTGCCGAAGCTGGGGATGATGACCTGCCAGCGCACGACCTTGCCGTCGAAGAAAAGGGCACGCACCAGCCCATCTGATGCGGCGTCGCGGAACAGGCCGTCGCCGGCGATTTTGGCGTGGCGCAAGCCGGCATCGCCCAGGAGTTCGCGCCAGCGCCCGACACTTTCACCATGGGTGATGTCGATCGCATCCTGGGTGAGGTGCAGCGAGCGGGCGCGCAGGCCACCCACGGTGAGGAATTGCGATGTGTCGGTGTCCTCAACCTTCAACAGAAGGTCGCGGCCAGATTGGGCAGTCATGGCAATCTCCGAGAAAAGGGGTCAGGCGCGGTCGCCGAGATCGACGTAAAGCGTGACGGTCATGCTGGCAGTCTCCAGATCGTCGCTGGCGCGGTGTTCAACACGGATCGAATTCAGCGCCTGATCGACGACGGTGCCTTCGGTCAGGCCCAAAGGTGCGCCGGCGATATCGGTGGCCATCGCCTCAGCAGCGACAAGGATTTGGTTGAGCGACCCGGTGCGGCTCGTCAGCGTGACCGTGATGTCGAGACGGGTTCCGAGGGAGGAGCCGGTGTCCCACGGTTCCTGGCGCACCGGGCCAAACCGCAGGCTGGGCAATTGCCCGCGTTTGGGCGCCCGGTCGGTCAGCTTGAACCCGGCAAGGTCTGGCAAGGCCGTCAATCGGGCCGCGAGAGCCGTAAGCACAGGCTGGGTGGCAAGCACCGTCATCGTGCCACCTCCTTCACCCGGCAGCGGTCATAGGTATGGCCAGGCTCGACGGCCTCAACCTCAACCGTCCTGCCGATGCCGCCAATCGTCCAGCGCAACAGCCAGCCCGCGTCCGGGGCCATGCCGGCACGCATGGTAATGGTGCCAGCGCCGAGCGTGTCGTGAAGGGATTGGGAGCTGCTGGCAGTTGGCGCATCTGACTCAAAGCGCGCCCAGACTTGCCGCCGCTCGACCAGGGTTTCCACCCCGCCGCCCATGCCGTCATCGCTAGTGACCGGTTCCAGCACCGCCATGCGCAGGTTGAGCGCGCCCGGATCGATGGGCCCAGTCAAAGCCGAACCTCGCGATAGGGCTCGATCAAGGCGAACAGACCATCAGGTTCGCCAGCCGTCATGAAGTCGAACCCTGTGGCGCGGTGGTCGTACCAATGGGCGGCAAGCATCAAGATCGCCTGGCGCAGAACCGACGGCACGTCGACCGAGTTGTCGCCATAGCCGGCCGTGACATCGACCTCGATGCCGTTCATACCGCGTAGGCGCATGGCAGCTGGGCGGCGCAGCTGAACGCGCGGCCAACGCCCACCCAGATCAGCCAGCCAATCGGTCTCCTCCAGCATGGTGGGCGTGCCCTCGGCATCGTAGAGCGTGACGGCATCCACCGACTGAACAGGGCGCACCAACAGCGCCATGATGCCGTCTTTGGGCGCCTGATCGGCGGTAATGCGCCACCCTTGGGTGATCAGCACCTTGCCGGCGAGCGTTTCCACATGGGTACGCGCGGCCAGCAGGATGGCGAGGCACAGCGTGTCGTCCTCATCGGTATCGATGCGGGCATGGGCTTTGAAATCGGCA
>ERZ1740060.299-NODE-299-length-35516-cov-9.038183_pt1 | contig 35516 bp, 32 predicted proteins | sample MGYA00581743_ERZ1740060 | MGnify/ENA primary metagenome ERZ1740060 (study PRJEB43018, sample SAMN04849235) | marine metagenome | isolation source: floating plastic debris | place: Pacific Ocean | collected 2008-08-27 | study: EMG produced TPA metagenomics assembly...
AAACCCCAATCCATTCAAAATCATTGCTTTTACAACGGTTCCGGCGCTGATTTGCTCATGGGGATCCTGGCTAAGACATCTATTGATGGTCTCAACTACACCTAGCTCATCGACAATGCCCGCCACAATGCCTAAATGGTCTACCGTGTGGACCGCTACTTTATTGGTGATAAGGGATACCTAAACGCTACGCTGAAAACTATCAGCGCTCTTTATTTTAAATGTGACAATTCAGAGGGCGGAATGTGGGGTGAATCAATGGTTGCTCATTTGACGGGAATCGTGATGGCTAACGCGGCGATCTCGCCAAGTCCTAAATCGACTTAATCTGCTCATTCCGTAACGGCCAATTTTGCACCGTTAGCTTGCAAATAGCCAGCGCTTCAGCCAGCGAGTCAGGTTGGGCATGATCAGATAAGACAACAACATGACCGTTACCGCCACGTTGATGGCCAAGGCCAGGTAGTGGGGCAATGGGGCTAGCAGTGGAGCAATCAGGGGGCTGACCAAGACCGCCACCAACATCACCCCCACCCAAACCAAAATCGCTTGCTTATAGCGCTTCGGGGCTGAGGGCTTGGCCTGTTGGGGCAACTGAAACCAGGCTTCTAACCCAGTCAGAATTTGAATGTTTTCTTGCTGCTGAATCAATGGTTGTGCCCGCTGGATCCAGTCCTTGCGGATGTCGGATTTGAGCCAAGACTGGAGGCGATCGCAATCATCAAACTGCAGCACAATCACATAATCCGGTGAGGCTCCCGGCTGGGGCCGCAAAATACTCACCCCCAAATGCCCTGGAAATTCCCGCGCTGCCGCCGAAATACCGTGAATCCAGGCTTCATAGCCCTCTTCGCGGCCTGCCCTAACTCGATGGGTAATCACAGCGGTGACATGTTGACTTGGGTGGGTCACGTTTGAGTGGGTTGAAACAGTCATAACAACAGGGTGATCACAGCTGATGGGGTAGCAGCGCCCCTGAGATTTCAGAGGATAGAGATCGAGCTGCCATCCTCTGAAATCCTAAGGGCAATCCTGAGTGAATGATGCTCACCTCTAACTCACTTACTGACCATTGCGGCATAGCTGGTCATCAACCCCCGATAAAGGGGAATGTGATTGGACAACAAGTTACCTAACCCTTCAATATCATTGCGCCAATCACGATGGAGTTCGCAGGCCACGGCAAACCAATTCAGAAGCTGTACCCCAGCCGCGCTCATTCGATGCCAAGCGGCATCGCGAACCGTGGCATCAAAGGTGCCCGAGGCATCGGTGACCACAAACACCTCAAATCCTGCCTCCAAGGCAGAAAGGGCGACAAAGGCCACACACACATCCGTCACCACGCCCGCAATAATCAACTGCTTTTTGCCCGTAGCCTTCACTGCCGCCACAAAATCGTCATTGTCCCAAGCGTTGATTTGGCCGGGTCGGGCAATATAGGGCGCATCGGGAAACATCTCCTTCAGCTCTGGCACAATCGGCCCATTTGGTCCCGTTTCAAAACTGGTGGTCAGAATGGTCGGCAGGTTAAAGAACTTGGCAATATCAGCCAAAGCCAAAATATTGTTTTTAAACTCATTAGGGGGATAATCTTGCACCAAAGAAACCAAACCCGCTTGGTGATCGATCAGCAGTACAGCGGCATCTTCTTTGTTGAGTCGACGATATTGATAAGTCGTCATTTCGTTGCGTCTCCTTGTGAATGCTCTTGAGGTAGCCCAATTCAGCTCTCTTTGCTAACCCATAAAACGATTAGAAATAACGATAAATGTCATCTCTAAATCAACCCCAAAGGGGTAAATATGTGCCTCAGCAACCCCCGAAAGAAAGAAATGAATTGCGCTGCAAAGGGGGTTAATATTTCCTTTAGATTCACCTTAAATGTCACAGAATAATACTGTCCAATACTGATTCAGAAAGGAATGATACCTTTTGGGTATGACGACTGATATCGAACTCCGCCAGCTCCGCTATTTTGTGGTGGTGGCTGAAGAATTGAACTTTACGCGGGCGGCCGAGCGGCTACAAATTGCCCAGCCGCCCTTGAGTCGGCAAATCCAGAATTTAGAGAAAAGTTTGGGTCTAACGCTGCTGGAGCGCACCAATCGTCGGGTCGAGCTCACCGCTGCGGGCCAAGTGTTCTTCTCAGAATGTCGCCAGATTTTGAGTCATGTCGATCGCAGTGTTCGCGCCACTCAGCGGGCGGCCCGAGGGGAAACGGGGCAACTGATCGTCGGGTTTGAGGGCGCGGTTCACAATGATGTGGTCCTCAAGACCATTCGCAAATTTCGCAACCAGTTTCCTGATGTAGAGCTAATTGTGCAGGAGCTGGCGTCCGGCCAACAAATTCAAGGGCTGCAAAAAGGGCGGATCGAGCTGGGGTTCATTGAGCCAATTTTGGCCTCAGAGGATGTTGAGATCGAGCCGCTGATTTCAGAACCGTTGATCGTCGCCCTTGCTGAAACCCACCCTTTAGCCGTGCATAAGCAACTCACCCTCGCCCAACTCGCTAAAGAAGTCTGGATTACAGGGCGGAGTGACGAGGGCTGTGGCCTGCTGGCCCGTATTCTGGCGGGGTGCCGAGAGGCAGGGTTTACACCCAATGTGAAACAAGAAACCAACGACCCTCAGATGATGCTGAGTTTGGTAGCTTCGGGACTGGGGGTGACGCTGTTGCCCAGTTCGGCCCGCAGTTTCTTCCAAACCGGGGTAACCTATCGACCCTTGCAGCCGCCGAAGCCGGAAGTCGAGCTGGCGATCGCCTGGCACCCAGAAAATCGCTCCCCCGTGCTCCAGGCTTTCTTACAAACGCTCCGAGCCTCGCTTCGACAGTAATATCGCTGGGGACGGACAGAGCAATCTTTGGATGGGCAGGTTATGGATTAAGAAAGGGCATAGACTTGGCCATTAATTAAGAGCCGAGTAATCCCCTTAGCCTGCAAATAAGGTTGAGTCTTTTGAAGGATGCTGGCGTCTGGAATTTTGATCACCCGTTGATTACGACGAGAAAAACGACGAGCCACTCGATGGTTATCAAAAACCGGCAAGGTACGGGCCTGTCCTTCTTCTTCTGGAATGGCACCCAGATCAGAAAAATCTCGCAGGGGACAGGTGATGAGCTCTGCCAAGCGATCAACCACGAGGTAGCAAGTCTTCTGAAAAGTCGCTTGCTCAAAGGGTAAAACCTCAAGCTGCTCTTGACGAGGGGAGGATTGAGCGTTCGCGCTGTCGTCCCAATCCTCGTCGTCTTCATCCTCTTCTAAGTCATCGTCATCGCCATAATCATCATCCGCCAAGGGCTCATCGTCTTCATCCCAAGCGGAAGACGCTGCCTCAACATCATCTTCCGAATCATTGAGCGACGTCTCTGCAGAACTAAAGGGTTCATCCTCAGGCTGGGATGAACTTGCCACAGGAGCTGATGGCTTGTCCTGATCTTCTTCCGCTTTGGCTGCAGACCTAGAGCGACTGCGCTTTCGTCGAATCGGTGCCGCCGGCTTTGCAGAAGCCTCGGGCTGATTGACTGGGTCCGTTTGCACTTCGGGGACTTCAGAGACCGGGGTTGGCGCATCCTTTGCAGTTTTAGTCGGAGCAACAGTTTTTTGGGGTGCGGGCGCTGCCGACGTTCCACTTCGCTTCTGCTGAATCAACTGGCCATACTCTTCTGCAGGGATGTTTTGCTTGAGTACACGACTGATGGTGCTGCTACTTACCCCATAACGCTCTGCCAGGGTGGAGGTTGTCTCCGCTGGCTGACGATACAGATCTAAGATCATCTGTTTATCAGCGTCCGAGAGTTTGCTAGATGCCATGCGGTTGCGAAGGTGTCTCTGCGAAAAGGTTCGTTAATCTTACCGTCTACCCTATGCCTTAGGTCACCATTCCTGACGTTACCGTCATGCCCTACGTCGTCGTGAGGAGCGCCGAGAACGCTGCGATCGCTGTGAGATCCCATGTTCAACGACGGCCCCAAGACCAAAAAAGAGGGCTGAAAAGGTCCAAAAAACTTCCCACAAGGCCCCTTCTTGGTAGTTGTCACCCACCACTGCAAAGCACATGTCGGCGATGTAGAGACAAAAAGCGGCGATCGCGATCAGTTTCCAAGACTGAGAAAACCGCCCCCCCCAGAATGCAGCCAGCAAAGTTGTTGCCACCACAATCAGTAGACAATCCCCAATCACATAGATCAGCGTGACCGATTCCTCAAAGGGTTCCAACATAGCGTCTAGGGTCACAACCCATCCAGGAGCCGTTGACGAAACCACTTCTTCTTCAGGGGCCTCAACCGCTGGGGCAACTCCGTCAACCGGCGTGGATGCTTCGAGCGGAGTCGAGGCTTCTGGAGCAGCCGCTTCAACCGGGGTCGAGACAGGTGCATCAACCACTTCGGCTGGCTCGTCAGATGCAAAGGGGCCAATGCCATTCAGGTAGAGGGCTAAGACAACCCCAATGGTGCCAACCACACCCACAATTAGCCATTGCTTGACTTCCATGTTGAGGCGACGGGGTAAAACCGCTTGCAGCATTCCCCAAGCCAAAAACACATAGGAGATCAGGTAAAAGAAGTCCCCCAGGGACACCACCGGGTCTTTACCCCAGACGTTGCCCCAGAGGTAAAACAGCACGTTGCCGAGGGCATAACAGAGTAGGCCCGCCCCAATCCAGAGCCAGACCCCACGACCGCTGACGATTTGCCCACTTTGCCAGTTGCGATAGCACATCAAACAAGCCATCGCAAAGGCCCCGGTTTCTAGCAGGGTAATGCCGACGAGATACCACTCAGGGTGGGATTGCCCCGGCTCTGGCACGCTAAAGAGCAAAAAGAACATCAATGCGAAAATGCCCCAACCCACACAAAGCAGCACCAATGTGGTGGTGGAGAGCAACATATTCAGCGCAGAGGATTGTTTAGTCAACGGAACGCTCCTCGCAGGGATAGACGACAGACTCTACGGTACCAAGCCCATCGAACTTTGGAACTGCTATCAGCCCAAAGTTTCAGGAATTTTCTTGGGTTTGAATGGCCTAATGCTCAGATGGGTGCCGATTTCGGCTCAAGACTCTGATGAGATTGGCCTGAATGGGCATTCAAGAAATCTTATTTCCAGAGCTTGCCAGGGGGAGACTGATCAAGCCAACCCATAAAGCCACTGCGATCGCCTGCGGGCAGGTCTTCTAGGGCATCCAGAGCCCGCTCCGTGAAATTGGCGTTACCGAAGTAGTTTTTGCCCAAACGATGCATTTCTTCTAATAAGCGCTGCAGGTGCAGTTCTTCCCACGGGGGGACTTTTGTCGCTAAGGGATCAAGGGTGAGCAATGACTTGGCGGCTTTTTCAGAGGTGGCCTGGGGGAAATGCCACTGGGTCAAAAAGGATGCCACATCTTTTTCAAACAAATCGGCTTGCTTATTGCCCAGCAGATCTTCCACATCAAAGAAAAGGGACTGCAACAGGAGTAAACACCCTTGAATCAACCCCTGGGCCGCCGGTGCTGCGCCACCGCCGCCGTCATCTGCTTCATCTAAAGCCTCTAGGCGGACTTTTCCCCAAACGCTAAACCGCTCTGGCTCTTCCAACAAGACACAAGCCTTACCCCGGTTATCGGTCAAATCCCGCCAGAGCGATCGCGCTTCTTCTTCCTGGGAAGCGTTGAATACACTCAACAATCGAAAGGTTTGACCCTGATAGGACAAAATCGGTATTTGCTGGTCCTTCTGGGGATGTTTGATATTTTTGATATCAACATCCTGACGCTTGAGAATGAACATGGCACTGCGGGTTAAGTCCGTAGGGTTACAGCAGGCAACTTGGGAAATCGCCGCATTTGCTGAGAACCTTGTCCATCATCGGTCTAACCATCTATCTGTGGGTAAACTTGCCCGTTCAGCCTGGTAGACGCTGGACCTAGTTACTACCCTACATCAGTCCATCGCTTGAAAGATCTTCTGCAAGGGCTATCAATCTTGACGCTATGATATCCATCTAAAGAAGAGTTACCACAGCTTCCTCAATAGGTTACCCGTTGAGTAGAGCCTAAATCTCCGATAAGGGTATATATATTTGGATATGGGTTAGCCCAGCTATACTGAGTCGGCTGTGCTATCGGTAGCAGCTTGGGCCCTTAGCTCAGTTGGATAGAGCAACCGCCTTCTAAGCGGTCGGTCACAGGTTCGAATCCTGTAGGGCCTGTCCCCAAAAAACCACTGTTTTCAAGGGTTTTATCAATTCTTCTGAGTCGCTTCCGGGGGTCTCAAATATTTGGAAATGCCTGAGAATACCGACCATTGTGGTATGGCCAAAAAGGCCAGATTTTTTCAGATCGTACCGACAGCGCAAAACAAACCACTACGGTTGCAGAGGGTGGTGACGAGGGAGATCAGGAGGGGAGTCACGGGTACTGAGGATGCGATTCAACAAGAGCGAGACCGGGGTGAGCCGCAAGCCTCTCAACTCAGAGCCCTAGGGATTGATCTAGAGGCAGCGGAATAAGTGGCGATCTTCAAGTAGCGTTTTTGAGGACCTAAGCTGCAGGCCTTCCAAGAATCAGGCTATGTAGCGTTTCATCCAAGCCTTATCTAGATAAGAGGGACTTACATGCTTGGATAAGCATCTCAGAAGAAGGTAACTGGCATGATGCCGAGTTTACCCATAGTGTTAAGCCTGGATCGGGTTGAGCTCACAGACGAGCAGTTTTACCGGATCTGTCAAGCGAACCTGAATACCCCCTTAGAGGGTGTTAAAAAAGGGGGTAAGCCAGTTTTGAACGATACCGGAGCCCATCAGTAGGATGGCCGAAACCCTGATGCTACCGTCACTCTTCTGGGTGATCCATGTCGCTAAAGGAAGTCCCAAGAACTTTTCAAACACCCTCTCAAGCGCCAGTTCACCGAATTTGCAATCCGTTAGGAGAGCATCATCCCAGAGCGCAGTGCCATGATTCCCTTTGCAACCCGGATGGATCGGCTCGGTACCGAATCCGCCTTTGAATATCTAGCCAAGGCCAAGCAGCTTGAAGCCCAGGGCCAAGCCATCGTCCATCTAGAAATTGGGCAGCCCGACTTCCCCACCGCGCCCCACATTTGTACCGCTGCTTACGAGGCCATGCAGGCAGGCTACACCGGTTACGGTCCAGCGGCGGGCCTACCCGAGTTGCGATTGGCCATTGCCGAACACATGGCCGATCGCCCGCTTGCGGTAAATCCAGAGCAAGTGGTGGTGATGCCTGGAGCTAAACCCGTCATCTTTTTCACGATGCTGGCCCTGGTGGACCCTGGGGATGAGGTGGTTTACCCGGATCCGGGCTTCCCGATTTATGCTTCCGTGGCTAATTTCGTCGGGGCCAAACCAGTGCCATTGCCACTGAGGGAAACGGTAGATTTCCGCTTCCAGTTAGATGATTTGCGGGCCTTAGTTTCAGAGCGCACCAAGCTGTTGATTCTCAACTCGCCCCAAAACCCGACTGGGGGCGTACTCACCCCGGAAGATTTAGCCGCGATCGCCGATTTGGCCCAGCGTTATGACTTCTACGTGCTGGCAGACGAAATCTATTCCCGCATTTTGTATGACCAAGCCCACCACAGCATTGCCACCTATCCTGGCATGGCGGAGCGCACCATCCTGCTGGATGGCTTTTCAAAGACCTATGCCATGACCGGTTGGCGGCTGGGTTATGCCGTGGCTCCTGCAGCGATCGCCGCTAAGCTCACCCAACTGATGATCAACTCCAACTCCTGCACCTGCTCATTTACACAGATGGCTGGGGTGAGTGCACTACAAGGGTCTCAGGTATTTGTAGAAACCATGGTGGCAGAGTTTCAGCAGCGACGCGATCGCCTCGTAGCAGGGCTGAATCAAATTCCAGGCATCTCCTGCCGCCTGCCTGCTGGGGCGTTTTATGCCTTTCCTAACGTGTCTCAAATCACGACAGACGATAAAGCGTTGGCTGATCATCTGCTCACAGCAGCCGGAGTGGCGGTGCTGCCGGGGTCATCCTTTGGAGCACAGGGGCAGGGGTATTTGCGCCTCTCCTATGCCAATTCGCTGGAAAATATCGAACGGGCGATCTCGCGGATTGGTAGCGCCCTGCAGGGACCCAATGGTTTCAAAGCGTCCTAGGGATGTAGTGTCAAGCTAAACCAGCGCCTGAAAAGCAGGCCACTGGCTGATGTCTTCTACCAGGGCACGGTAGCCCAAAACATTGGGATGAAGGCCATCTCCAGAGAGGCGCGATCGCCACCAAATTTCGCCCCGCCCCAGCCACAAATCGAAAACATCCAAGTAAGGAATGTGCCGCTGTTGACAGGCTCGGCGAGTGATTTCCTTATAGCGATATTGATCGCGGTGGCTATAGTACAGCACATCCGCAAAGGGCATGGGCTCGGCCCAAACCGGCGTCATCCCCACAAATAAAACCGGTCCTAATCCCTGGGCATGATCCAGCAGCGCCGCCATCTCGGTCTCAAAGGTGGCTTCATCGGTATAGAGGCGACCGTTGGGTTTACCGACCCGAGCGGAGTCATTCACCCCCACCGACAGCATCACCACATCCGGCAGACGGTTGCGTAGCTCACCCCGATACCGAAACTCACTGCCGAGTCGTTGGGCCACCCGCAGCACCCCATCCCCGCGCACCCCCAGGTTATAAATGGCATGGCCAGGGGTCTCAGGCTGTAGCCACTGACGGCGCAATCGCTCTACCCATCCGCCCCCTTCCGGATCGCCATAGCCGTAAACCAAACTGTCACCCACGGCAACAATGCGCTTGGGCTGTAGGGCCAACGCCGAACCAGGCATTACATCGGCAGGTAAAGCAACCGTCATACCGTCCACAGATTACCGTTTGAGCCGCCAGCAGCAGAGCCGCCATACCGTTACAGCACCGCTACGGCTCATTCCCTGGCTTGCACAGGACTGTACCATTGTGAGCAAAGCCTTTTCAAATTTTCACCCAGGGCAACATATCCACACGTCATGGGTCCAATGCGCGCGCTCAAATGATCACGAAAACAGGGCGACAGCGCTCTGTTTTAGCGTTGCTGCTATGCTTAAGGCTCTAAACATTCACCGCTCTAGCCCTAATGGCACAAAATTCTCCCTTTGACAGTCAGCAAATCATGCGCCGTACCGAAGACCTGGTACAAGCCGCATCCAACCGCTACCGGATTACGGTGCAAGTGGCTAACCGCGCCCAGCGCCGCCGCTATGAAGAATTTGAAGCCATGGATGAGAACCGCATGAAGCCGGTGCTACGGGCCATCATTGAAATGTCAGATGAGCTGACTCAGCCCGAGATTATCTGCGAATAGCGCACTGCCCATTGCGTCGCTTATGGGCCGCTACATGAAAGAAGGACAGGGCTGGCGTTTGGGTTGGGACCCAGACGCCGCTGTGTTTAAGGGCCTAATTGGGGGAGACCACTGGGCGATCGAGCTGACCGCAGCAGAATTTCAGTCATTTTGCCGCCTAGTCAGCCAACTGGCCGACACGATGGCCTCGATGACCGCTGAACTGATGGAGACTGAACGCCTCACCTGTGAGGCCGAGAGTGAAACCCTGTGGCTAGAAGTAGAAGGCTACCCCCATGACTTTAGTTTGCGGGTGCTGATTTTGAGTGGACGACAAGCAGAGGGCGGGTGGCCCGCTACTGTGGTGCCTGAACTGCTGCAAGCGATTCCGAGTCTGATGCTCTTCTAGAAGCATCGTCACAGCTGAAGCATCGTCACGGCTCCTGCCAGAGGTTACAGCCTGTAAAGTTCCCCATCCCTGGGCCGTACATCTGCTGGAATGTGTCCCATAAATCAAGGGATGCGCCATAATCAGCCATAGTTTGACCGCAGGTGGGATGCATTGGCATGAGGATCAAGGTAACCAGTAACACGTTGTTCAAGCTCGCTCCCAAGATGTCGAGTGAGCTGGCCGAATCCGAAAAGGTCTTAATCAAGAATGGGACCGAGTTCGAGATTGAGTTTTACACCGAGGTAGCAGGCAATCACCTCAAGCTAGAACTGGCCAATACCCCCCTCGGCAATCCCCCCACGTTTTCTTGGTATGTCTATAAGCCACACGTGCAGGTGACTGGCTCAAACGTAAAGCTGACGGTCACCAGTGACACGTTATTTAAGCTCAAGCCCACCCTTTCTAGTGAGCTATCGGACAGTGAAAAGGTTTTTGTCAAAAACGGCACCCAGTTTGAACTACAGTCCTTCTTGCCGGCTGCAGGGAATCATGTTCGAGTGGCGATCGCCAATGCTTTTCTAGGGCCTGAAAATCGCAATACCTGGTACGCCTATAACCCTGACATCAAGATTGACGGGCAAAAAATTGATCTGCGGGTCGTTAGCGACACCCTATTTAAGCTCAAGCCCGTGATGTCCAGTCAGTTAACCAGCAAAGAAAAAACCTTTGTCCCGAACAAAACGGTTTTTGAGCTGTCTTCCTACTCCCAGATGGAGGGAAACCACGTCAAAGCCTCCCTTGCCGGTGCTTTCTTGGGGCCTGACAACCGCAACACCTGGTACGCTTTTGGCCCCGATATTCAAATCGAAGGCACTGAGAAAGATAACAAGCCTAGAGATAGTAACCCTGCCGCCAACACCACCCCAGCAAACCCTAGAGATCGCGGTCGAGCCCTAAGATTTCCTGGGTTTAGTGGCGTCTACTACACCAATAACCCCATCATTACTGGGGGCAACTTCACCTGGGGCGAAGCCACCCATGGTGGCACCCGCATACCGGTCAGTGCCAGTGTGGTTTACGGCATGATTCGTGTCGCCAAGGCCATGGAAGAAATTCGACGCATCGTGGGCAACCGTCCTATCGGCATCAACTCTTGGTACCGTGACCCAGTCACCAACGCCAGGGTAGGCGGGGCCAGCATGTCTCGCCATTTGGTTGGGGATGCCACAGACTTTGTGGTGTCGGGGTATCATCCTTACGACATCTTCGACAAGCTCGATCGCTGGTGGGGATCCCGCGGCGGTTTAGCCAGTTCCACGGTGTTTACCCATATTGATGTGCGGGGGTTCCGCGCCCGGTGGGACTACGGATTTTAGAGGTTCACCTTCAGAGCAGCATCGCCAAACATCTGTGCTATTCTTGTGAAGCATTAAAAAGCGGGGCGTAGCGCAGCTTGGTAGCGCACCACTTTGGGGTAGTGGGGGTCGTGGGTTCAAATCCCGCCGCTCCGATGTTCTGAAAACCCTGAAATCCTAACCCTGCAAAGGGTTAGGATTTCTTAATATGGGTGTACTAGGTCAGGGTTGGTCATATTTAGACAGCACATAACGTGCAGAACTCGTGCATTGGCAAATAAGGCATTGCTCAATGGCATCCTTGAGCAGGCACCACTGTCCTGGGAATAAAGCCTATGTATGGCATTCACCATCACAGCAGAGCTTCTCTCAGCCAAGCCAAAGCGCTCTCTATGATTACACCTCACCTTCAGCTGGGGCTGCTTTTTCTTGCATCCCAGCCAATACTTTGCCTATGAGTACCTCAAATGCCCCAAACAATTAAAAGTCAGGCATTTGGGGGCGATTGACCATATGAGCATAATGACGGGCAGCTGTTTCCGGGTGGTTTCCCAAAACATTTGCAACTTGAGGAATAGTGGCTCCATCCTCCAGCAGGTGCGAGCCTAAAGAGTGGCGCGCAGCGTAAGGAACCTTTTCAATACCAATTTTCTTACAAATGCGTTTCCAAACACGTTGACTGAAATTGTGATCATCGATGGGTTTCCCTCTTGGGGTTGTAAACACCAAGGCATCGGGGTCAAATTCTGATGAGTAACGACCTTGCAAGGCAGTGTAAAGTTTGGGACGAATTTCCACTTCTCGAATTCGATGGTTTTTAGTGTCTTTCCGCTGACGCGCATAGCCCGCCGTCTCCCCGTTCGGTCCCCGGCTCATAGACTCGCAAATCGTTATTGTTCGGCGTTGCCAATTGATGTGCTTCCAGCGCAACCCAGCTGCTTCAGACGGGCGGAGCCCCAGGTAGAACAACGTCATGCAGAAGTCATGGTAGCTGTAATAGTAGCGGTCTAGTTTTATAGCATCGAGGAAAGCCCGAATTTGCTCTTTTGTCAGGGGGATGCGTTTAGGGTTAATGGCTCTACTAGCCTTGAGACGTTTAATGCTGTTGAAAAAATCGGTCTCTATCAAAGCCTGAGAAACAGCCCAACTGGCAAATGCTTTCAGCAGAGACAGATTCTGATTGGAGGTAAGTGGAGCTTGACGAGATCGTAGTAACTCAACAAATTTACGGGCATCTGCTTCAGTTTTAATGTCTTTCCCAAAGCGCTTTAGGTTGGACAAAAGTGGGACATATTTAGATGAGATTGCCTGTCCACTGGTACCTTCATTGCGGCGATGCTCAATAAACCGTTCAAATATCATCGTGGTGCTTACCGTCTCAGGTTCTGGTGTTCCTGACTGAGGACGATACTTATCTAAGGTAGGGTCAAAGCGCTGATTAGAAATGTCCGACTTAATGTCATCAGCTAACGCTTGAGCCCTATAACGGTTGAGGGGGGTATCAGGTAGTCCTATAGCTAGGTAGTAGGGTTTGCTGTTGTATGTCCATCTAAGGCAAAGCATTCCATTACGGGTAGACACCACAACAGAACCCTTTTTATGTCTTTGTCGCTTCTGTTTCTTGCGTGGCATGTTCTGTTGTGGTGTCTACTGGTTTGTTCGTATTTTTATCAATGGGGCATCGAGTTCAGGGCTGGTTTTCTCAAGCTGAGGTGAGCTGTTGCCTTCTCTGTTCGATAAAATCCGCATACTCTTTAGTCCCTGGTGTAGGCATTTGAGACTCATCCAATACAGCTAGTGGTACTGAAGGCCGTCTTTGAGGGGCTTCCTCAGGTTTCCATCCGTGGGCAATTGCTTTGGCCAAATATCGGGTAGGCCGATTGACTCTGTTTTGACTGACGGCTTCTTCTAGAGCAGCTATTGCGTCTGGTACCTGGTCAGGGTAGTTTCCTATCGCTTGCAGCAAAGCTCGATCTTGGATGTTGACACCCAATTTCTCTAACTGCTTCAAGTTCTGGAATGCGGAATACTTCTCTCCTCCAAACTGCTGGGTACCTTTACGACATTCTTGCTGCTGGTCAAGTAGATAGTCATCTACATCAGCAAGGACTTCACTAGCTGAATTGAAACCACTAACACTACCCAAAAGTTCTTTTTTCCTAGCCGACTCTGTATCTGGTTCTAGTTCTGATTTTGTATCTGGTTCTAATTCTGTATCTGTGCACTTTCCGGTCGGGGAATTAACCTTTCCGGCGGGCAAACTAGGTTTTCCACCCGGAAAACTCTTATCCAGCCCCACTTTTTCCTTTCGATATCTGTCTCTTTCTCGTTCTGAAAGGCGTTTTTTAAGCTGTTTTTCCAGAGCAATTGCATGGACTTGTCGATTAGCCACCCAAAGTTCAGCATCAATTAGATTGAGTTTCCCACACGTGTCAAGGATACAGATTAGGTCTTCCAGATTAATACGAAACTGGTCTGCAATAGCCTCTAAAATCAGTTCATCAGAAAGCGCAAATTTGAGAAATTCAGCCTGACAAGCTTTTTCCAGTAGGAGTACATAAATTCCCACACCTTCTGGACCGTGACGGCGATGAAGTGCTGCAATCTCTGGTTGCTGAGATTGATCACGTTCCCAAATGAAAAAATCTAATGTCGTTTTCTTTGGTCTACCCATGACGATCACCTTCATCATGGGCAGATGATTCGCCTTGCAAGCATTGTATTTTTGAGTTATCTTTCATGATGTAGTTCACTAAGAATCATCGTGACTTCGCGATGTTGTGGATTGCTTTTTTTGCGAAAATCTTTAGCCTCCGTGACTGGCCTTGCGGAGGTTGTTTTGTGCAAACAGAAATCCTTATCTATCCTTCTCTGGTCAGATCAGAAGCAACTTCGAAGCTGGAGGGAAGTGACTTGAGGTATAGATCTATTGCCCGATTATGAGCTTCTGGATTTCTTTGGTTGTGCAAAAAATCCTTTATTAGATCAATGTTGTAGAGGATTTTTTGACTGCCGACACGAGACCAATGGATATCTTCAATAAGCTTCGGCAATAAGATCTCGCCATTATCCTTGACGCCACCCAGACGCCATTTCTTCAATGTCGATGCACTAATTTCCACCTCGGAAAGCAAGTTCCTTTTTGACACCTGCCTCCAAGCACTATGAATATATTCATATCCTTTTTCTGCCATGGTTAATTCCTGAGCTAATTTTGCAAATTCATCAAAAATCGCAAGAGGAAAAGCTTTTTTGTTTCCAGTTTTTCAGAAGACGAGAAAATTTCAATCTCCTAAAAAAACCTCAATCCCCTAGCTGAGTTCAAGTTTGACAAAGGATGACCAATCTGCCATCAACCTTTCCAGGTAAATTTTTGTTGCTGTCATTGGCTTATGGTTTTAGAAATAAGCCCTTTTCTATAGACCGGCGTTTTATTAGGCCTAATGATTCAGTGCTTGAATCATTGGACTGAACGTATATCCAACGCTCAAACTCATTGGCAGCGCCCTGATAATCGCCAGCATTCAACTTTTCCAGTAACGTGCTATCTGCAAGCCCTCCAGTGTTGTACTGAAAGCTGATCAGAGCGTCTCGTTGATTCAGTGAGAGTGGAACGGTCACCAGCAAATCAACCTGCTGAGCAGCTTGATCTAGATAGGCCTGTAGGCGTTGCTCGGCGGTAGCTAGATCGATTTCCTCGTCAGGTGACTGGGCAGGTGTGCCATAACCCGATGACCACTGCTGATAATCCCAGTAAGGGGCTGGATGAAAACCTTCAAACGACTGCACCAGTTCCTTAGCGGTCTGGGGTGAGGTATAAGCCTTTAGTGGTTGGGGACGCTGGCCCGTTAACACCCACTGTAGGTAGCCTAACTGGGGATGTTGGTATTCGTTGGTGGCCTTGTCCCACTGCCGCCAATCCAAATGCGGACCAGTACCATTGCCAGTGTTGCCGGTCATAGCGATGATTGAGCCGCTAGGGTGTAAGCCAGTAGCACAGTTAGACAGATGCAGCGCTTGGAATTGAATATCGGGAATATCGGGACTGCTGATGTCCGCGACTAGCCCGCCGCCACCGGTGTCTGTCCAACAACTCACTTTGACGCGCGAGGATTTGGCTGCAGGAGCATAGAGCGGCGTACCTGTTGGTGTGCCCAAGTCGATGCCGCGATGGTCGGAGCTGCACCCTGGACAGGGTGACCGCCGGAGACCGTAACCTGACGTCACCGGAAATCCAGCAATGGTGTCGCCTTTTTGCACTGGCCGTAGAGCCTCTAGCGGTATCACGCCCCATTGCTCCAGCGCTGGCTCTGACTGATAGACCGTGATACCAAACACCTTGATTTCTCGGCCTTCATGAAGGCTGATATCCATTTGTTGATTCAGTGCTGGCAGCACTATAGGCGCAGCGAACAGAGCAATAAGCCAGATCGCTCCCACCTGAATGGAGAGCTCAAACCGTTCCCGGCGCTGAGAGATCGCCCACTGTAAATCGGGTGAAAGCTCATCGAAAGCAGGTTTAACGGGAAAGCGTTGCATCAGTCACAACTCCGTCTTCGAAGATCACATCAACGGCGAGACCTGTCTCTGAAATCCAGCGAAAAGTCTGCCCCGAGATCGCACAGGTGGGGACTCCCAATTGCTGCAAAGCAAACGCTTCAGACTGTCCGGTGATGATTGCCCGTACCTGTTCCTGGGCCTCGGTCAGCACGGTGTCACTGGTGAATTGTTGACAGGACTGCAATAGCGGGTGGGCGGCGTCTAGCGGAGTCCGTTCACGCCAGCTGGTGTCCAGTTTGGCTAGTTGAGATCGCCCCAAGAAAATTGGATTAGAAAAGCGCCCCCACCCTGGCTCCATGGCATCCAGCCACAAGGCCAGCAGAGAAACCGGAACAAGGGTGATTAGCGTCGTTGTTCTTCGCTGCATCATTCCTCCACCCGCACCGCACGAATCTTGGGACGGGTTTCAATCTCCTCGTTGAAGTCGTCTTGTCCGAGCACGACGTCGTGGAGATTGCCGGCCAAACCTTGAGATGGCCCGGAGATCGCGGCTGCTACATTGCAGCCAGTAACAACCGGATTCCAGGCATCGCCGCTGCACTGCACCACATCGCCTCGCAGCAGATTGAGTCCACCTGAAAGTCCAGCAAACCCGAACCAAAACGTAGCACCGGTCACACCTACTGTCTGGAACGGCTTGTGGCGAACGGCACTTAGCCAGGCTCTAATAGCCATTAACGCTGCCATCTGGTCATCACTAGGCAAAATCAAAAAGATGGGTCTACGTTTTCCTGCTGCATCGAAATAGCCGCCGTCCTTAATGTTTGATCGAGGGGTATTTCGGGGGCGTAGATTGACCGCTTGTTGTTGAGGTATGAGTGCAGCACCTGTTTCAATCGCTGTAAATTCAGCGTCGATGATTTCAGGATTCTGAGCTTGATTTTGAATTCGTTTTGACATTAAGAATATTCCTCAATAATTGCCTGAATTGTTTTGAATTTTCGCTTTCCCTCCTCAAATTTGCGGCCCTTAAATTTGAGGATTTCTTCAATGATTTGAGTCTGGGTCAATCCGTCGACTAGGGCTCGGCTAACAGCTAATACAGCCCCCAGATCTAGGTCAGGCGGAAGTTGGGAAGTTACGGAAGCTAAGGAAGTTGAGCTAACTGAGATGCTTGCCTGACTGTGACTTCCGCCACTTCCTCTCTGGCTTCCATTGACTTCTGCGGCTTCCATTGAGTGAAAGCTCCGATAAGGCAGCATGGGTAACCATTCGTTGTAGGCAGAGTGGTAGAAGATTGCCTGTTTGGGACTCAACGATTGTCGGTATGCCAGATTACCTTCAGGTAGAGGAACACCACGATAAGACCGGGCTAAACTGTGTAAGTGTTCCTTAGAGTCGGGGTTTTCAATTGCGAGCAGATCAAAAGGAGCACGGTTTCCACCCGACATACCAATATCGTCTGCTAAGGGACTTTGAGTAATAGCCCAAAGGGCTCGCTCGTCAGTTTCCCCTGAGGACATTTCGGTAATAAGTTGAGGAATCAGAAATTCCTTATACCACCTGGGCAGAATGGCTTTGATCAGACTCAATTCGTCAATGACTAGCAAGGTGGGCCGTTCTGTCTGTTTGCGCCAGTCATGAATGAAATGACTCATTTCTTGGCAGAGGGCGTTCGTATCTTTCTGTCCACCGAGGTAATCCTCCAACATGAGGCCTAACACTCGATCACACTTCTCCCAGTAGGCATGCTCTTTAGGATGGTATTTGGGTTGCAATAGCCACACTGGGCAGTTTTGGGCACGTTTGACGTGGCGAATAGCGTGGGCGATGACAATGCCTTTACCGATGCGTGGGTTGCCCGTCACCAAACTGGGACGTAGGCGCTGGGCCATGATGGCAGAAACGTCGATGTATTTTTCGGGTGCTGGCACACCAGAGGGAGCTTGAATAACCTGTTGTGGTAAGCCATCTGGCATATCCGACGCATCCATTTCAACGGGGGTAGTACCGTTGTCAACGTTCAGTTCTTGCCATACCCACCATCCGAACATAGCCAGTCCGGCCACTCCTACTGCACTGGCTAGAAGACGATGGGGACGATAGGCAACCATTTCCACCGTCTCACCATTTGCAAAGCGAGCCAGATCCTCAGGCGTTAGGGTCGTCAGAGTGGGTGACGCTACTGCTACCCCAACTGAGGTCACCCCCAGCCCTGCCGCGATCGCCAACTTCAACCCTGAACTAATCATGCTGCTGGACCTCCCAGGCTTTGGCCTCAGCAGATGCAGCCCGATAACGCTGATGGGATTGCACTAGGTTGTCGATCGCCAATTGCGACAGATTCACCTCCGGTTCCATCGATGGCATTGACTGCCGTGCAAGTTCAATGGCCTGCACCCGATTTAGGGCTCGTAACATGGCCTGCCAATCGCGGGTAGCACGGGCCTGTTCGATGTGGGAAATCGCATCACGCTGAAACTGATCCAGCACGCAAAAGATGGACTGGGCATAACAAGACTCAGTCGGGTCCGTAACTTGTTGCTGTGCGGCTTGTAAATATCGCTGAGCCTCTTGGCCTAACAGTTGATGCCGAAATGCCTTGAGCTGTTCAGTGGACTGGAAAATCGTGTCGGTGTGGGAGGCTTGAGCCCCTGCAACAATAGCGGCTTTGTCCAACTCAGTTTCTGGGCGGGCCTCATAAACTTCTGTTTGCGGGGCCGAGCTGAAGAGGCTGATGCCAAGTCCCAGCAAAACAATGCCACCGACAGACATGCCCATTAAAACTTTTGGGTTTCGGGTATGGTGCTGCCAGCTTGTTGTCCTTAGTGAACCAGGGGAACTTTCTAACTTGAGGTCAAGGGTTTGTTTCAGTCTTTGTGCATCCATGATGGATATCTCCGAAGATTTGATGCAGTGGCGCAGAAAACGCTTGAGTGTTCTTAAGCCTTGGGCAACGCGCTGCCATTAGCGAAAATAAAGTGGCTACCAGGCCAGCTACACCTATCAGGCCGATGTAGAGCCATCGACTGGTGCATCGTTTTGGGGCTTTCCCATGGTCATCAGTTCTGCAAAGAGCTCCTCGGCTGAAACCGTGGCTTGGGTTTGACGTTCGGCTAGCATCTTGGCTTCGAGGGCCTTCACTTGCAGTCGCGTTTTGGCCCCGTTAATTTGGGTTGCTAAGGTTTGGGCGTCTTTCTCAGCCTGGGAGAGTCTTTGGCGCTGATCATGAAGTTTCTGGTCCATTGCTCCTTCAACGGATTGGAGTGCCATGTCGGCGATTTTGACCAGCGTTGCGGTATCAGTTGCTTGCCCTGCAACTCCATCAAAAAACTGAACCATTGCGGTGGGGTTAAATCCATCTGGCAGTTGAATTTGTCGTTCTTTGACTGGGGTTAGTTGCCCCGAACGAAAAAAGGTTTCGGGTATGACCTCAGACGCAACGGCCTGGGCGGGTGCCTCTCCCGAGGCGGGCCGTCCATTTATCCAGGGCTGCACATTAAACTCTCGGCACATTGCTTCATAGGCCAATGGCGAAAGTCCACTAGCCGTGTCGTAGCCCTTTTCGCGAGCTCTCTTCGAAACGCTCCCCTTATTCACGCCATGGCGGCGTTCAAATTCACCCAGGGAAGTGTACTTAATTGCCATTTTTCAACGCCTCCAACATCTTCAAATAACTGACTTCAACGGCTGGCAACGCCTATCTACCGATTGGCAACTGTTGAAGTCAGTTACCACAGGAAGTTGAAAGGGTTGCAGCCATCTAGTTAAATGTATAGTACTGTCAAGTCAATAAAAGTCAAGTACTTGACTTAACCTTATTCTGTGGGAGGGTGCTTAAATGAGGGCTAGAGAGACGGAAACCCTAGCTGTGCCGACTGCGCGACCGGTTGTAACAACCTATTTGAAAGATGAATTTTATAAAACGGCCCTGCAATGGTTGGCTCAACAAGACGATCGCAGTGTGGCCTATTACGTTGGCAAGTTAATTGAAAACAAGGTTGATGAGGCTATCGCTTCTAATGAAATCCCTTCAGAGGTGTTGGAGCAGCTCAGAGCAGAGATTGAAGAGGCAAAGTAGATCAAGCTGCGTAAGGGTTATCTTGACCGCTACGGTACTGCTGATAAACATGCAGGTAGACCACATTTGACAGTTCTTCTATGTCCGTGTCGGTGTAGTCCTTTTCAGGTAGCCCGGTATTTTCGTCGTACAGATAGTTGTAAATCAGAGTTTTAACTTGAGCGCGAGTGGTTTCTTTGTCGCTCCAGTCGGTTAGTTCATTTAATTTTGACTTGATCGCTTCCACAAGGGCTTGGGCGATTTGTTTGACCCGATTGCGGGTTTGAGTACTCAGATCATTCTTGTTCTCGCAGAGGCGATCGTAGACGGCCAGGTATTCTTCAGTGAGGCCCTCGCGGACAGCACGACTGTCTTCCTCTGACAAGGTTTGTACTAAACGCAGCAGTTCCTCAAAGGTCTGCTCGATGGTGACGCGATCTGTCTCTTGGTTGTAGTTGTTGATGATGCGCTGATAGCGCTCGTAGAGGTCAATTCTGAGGGGATTACGGCGCACCATACGGCGGAGCTGCTGTTCAACAGAATCTTTGACGGTTTGGACCTCTAGGTTTTGGGTAGAACTTTGGGCAAACTCGGCGCGAAGGATATCCCAGTCGATACTGCTAATGTCATAGACAAGACCCGAATCTACGCCAGCCCCACGTTCTGTATTGACAACGATCGCATCGCCAACCACCTCCTGAAGCGATCTCAACACAGCATTTAAATCACGGCTGATTTCCTGGCGTTGGTGAAGCTGCTTATAGATGGCTTCAAGGGCAGCATAACGGTCTTGATAGGGCTCAGTGAGCTCGGTGTAACTGAATAGAGCCAGCTTTTTCTTGAAAATGTCCCGAGTCAGGACGTCAAAACGAGCGCGGGACTCGTCATTGGTGCATATAGCATTCAAGGCGGAGTTCTGAGCGCTTTGGTCTAACAGGCGAATACGGTCAAACCCTTGAGCCTCAACCAAATCTTGCAACTCAAAACCCAAGCTACTGAGGTGATCGATGCAAGCCTGAATAGCAGCGGCGTAATCATCCCGCAGCTTCTCCATTTCTTCATAAGGCTTTGTCCCTTCATCCTGCTCTTCTGTCTGATCAGTGTTGTCGGATTGGGTACCACTATCACCGTCTTGAGCATTGGCATATGTGGCAAGGGCAGCGCGGAGGCTACGGAGAATGCCGTTGTAGTCCACCAGCAAACCATTGTTTTTCCCTTCCGCAACTCGATTGGCACGGGTAATGGTTTGCATCAGGGTGTGCCCTTTCATGGGTTTGTCCATATAAAGGGTGGCCAGGGTAGCGACATCAAACCCCGTTAGCCACATAGCACAGACGATAGCGAGACGGAAAGGATGTCTGGGGTTTTTGAAATCTTCCTCTAGGTGGCGACTCTTAAGTTTGGCCCGGTGGGGCTGAATGTCGAGTCCCAAATCACGAAAAGTCTTGACTTCATTCTGTTCTTCGCTGATGACGACAGCATATTCGGTCTCTGTGAGCCAGTCGAGATACCGTTGTTGTTCAATCTGATCTTGATCGTCTGTGGCCTGGGCAAGGCGGGTTTCTTGCTCTGAGATTGCCACCTGCCAATATTTGTGGACTAGTTCATACATCTGGACGGTGGTGGGCTTATCGAGGCAGACAAGCATGGCTTTGCCCGTCTGCCAGCGAGTCGTGTAGTGGGCCACCAGGTCTTGAGCAATGCGCTCTAGGCGAGGTGCAGCCGTGAGCACTAGATAGTCGCTGCCAAGTCGCCGTCTTAGACGGGCTTCCTCTTCTTCGCTAAGAGCATGGCTGGCAATTGCGTCAGCGGCACGCTGGTTCAGCTCTTGGGAAAATGAAACCGACTGTGCCTTACCTTCACTGTTGCGGAAAGAGAGCTTCTCGCCACGGTTGTCATAAAAGAGAGGCACGGTGGCGTGGTCATCCACAGCCCGTTTGAAGTTGTAGGTAGAGACGTAATCCCCAAAGACATCGCGGGTGAGTTGGTCTTCGGCGGAAGCCATCAAAGGGGTCCCAGTAAAAGCCAAAAAGGCAGCATTGGGCAATCCGCGTCGCATGTTGTCGGCCAATGTGCCGTATTGGGTGCGGTGGGCCTCATCGCAGAAGACGATAATGTCGTCGCGCTGAGAATAAACAGTTCCCGGCTGGTTGAATTTGTGGATTAGCGTGAAGATGTAAGTGTGATTTTCTTGCAGCAGGCGGGTGAGGTGCTCACCACTGGTGGCCTGGGTTGAGTCATCACGAGCCGCATCGACGCCGGTAAAGGTCTGCACAATCTGGCTATCGAGTTCTTGGCGATCTGTGACGATGACGAAGGTGAAACTGCCAGAGAATTTGCGCAGGGCTTTTTCACTCAGGAAGGCCATAGAGTAGGACTTACCACTGCCCTGGGTATGCCAAAACACCCCTAGGCGACCTTGGCGGGCTTGTCTATCGCCGATGGCGGTAAAAGCGAGATTGACACCGAGGTACTGGTGGTTGCGAGCAAGGATTTTGACGGTTTCGCCACTACTGCGGTCAAACAGGACGAAGTTTTGCATCAAGTCAAGGAAATTAGCCTTGTTGCAGATGCCCTTGAGCATGGTCTCGAAATCTACCCGGCCAGTTTCGTTTTCTTGCAGGCGTTTCCATTCGTGGAAGAACTTGAAGGGACTGGTGAGGGTGCCGACCCGAGCGTCAATGCCATTACTCAGCATCACCAGGGCGTTGTAATGAAACAGGTGAGGAATGGTGTCGCGGTAGTCGGTGTAGTTATCTTCGTAGGCGACCTGAACGTTGCGGCTGGTGCGTTTGAGTTCGATGAAGAGGAGGGGAATGCCGTTAACGAAACCGATGATGTCGGGGCGGCGACGGTAGATTTCGCCTTGAATCCACAGTTCGCGGACGGCCAAGAAATCATTGGTGTAAGGATTCTCGAAATCGATCAGACGCAGGGTTGGTTGACGTAAATCGCCGTTATCGGTCTGATATCTAACAGGAATGCCGTCACGAATGAAACGGTAGTAGTCTTCATTAGTTTGCAGCAGGGTTTTGCTGGCGCTGGTTGTGGTGAAGGCTTCGATAGCGTCGTTGTAGGCACTGACAGGGTGGCCAGGGTTGAGGCGCATCAACGACTGTCGCAATCGGTCCAAGAGTACTACTTGAGTCTGATCGGAACGGCCTAGAGTACTGCCAGGACCATAGGTTTCGTCGTTGTAAGCCAGGATAGTGTCCCAGCCCAACTCTTGCTCAAAGTAGTCGGCTGCAGTTTGCTGAACGAGGATGTCTTCGGAATATTCAGCACTCATGCTTGAGGCCAAGGCTTATTCAGCTAGTTTACGAAGTGCTTCTGAGCAGAAGCACTTCGTAAACCAATTCAACAATGATGGGCAATGTCAATTAACCACTATCTGAAGTAAAAGTTCCCGAATAAGCACCAAAACCTCCTAAAACAAACGCAATTCTGACGCTTGAGGGTCTTCCAGGCCAATCGCCAACGCTTCAACTGTTTGCATGCTTTAACAGATAGCTAGAATAACTTGGCATATAGAATACATGTACTTATAATGCTTATGTACTAGTTTTGGGCTGTATCTTTCCAATCCGTTTCTCTCGCAAAGTCCGAAATGTTGAGCATGAGTATTTAGTTTTTTTGGAAGCTCTGCCAGAGTTTGGGAGGTTTCCTGATTCTATGGCCAGTTGATGAATATTTGGGTGTTTATTCTAAAGCACCCAAGGTTGTCTCATGGCTACACATGATCGATTTGCGGAATTTCCCAAACCTGTTCGAGATAACTTAAAGACGTTATTGAGTGCCATGAACGGTTTTCAAGACAAGATAAGTCAATTAAGTAAAGATCTCGATAGCAATAGAGATGAATACAAACTTCACATTAATCAGTTTTTTGAGGAAACCCCTCCTTTTCCTACTCATGGAAAAATAGAGGATGATATTGAGACCTACATAAAAATAGTGGGTTATTGTCTTGATCTAGGGGATACTGAGCTGTTGGATAAGTGGGGGATCTGTGAAATCTCCGCAAGCCCTTCAGAGACCCTGGCTTCAGATGATTACGAGTTATACCTCTTGACCTTTAATAGTGCGAGGATGAATTCTCAGACACCATTAGAGGAAAAGTGCTTTGAAAAAATAGCTAATCTATTTAGTGGTTTTTGAAAACACACCGATCAACTTGTTTTTCAAATAATATGAGCATCTGAGTGATTCTCCGCAATTTCCTATCTGTTTTTTCGAGAATTATTAAGAGCTCTTTGCTTTCGGGCATCGGCAAGATGTCCTAGGCCTAAGCTTCTTGCATTACGTTGTAATTCTTCACCTCTACTGACATCAATTATTTGGTCTAGAAGCTGTCTGATTTCTTTGATGGTGTCCACAGAGACTCCATGCGTCTCGCTTAAGTCATCAATATTTTCTTTTAAGGAGTAAAGCTCGCTATTATTGTGAATCTTTGCAGTTAAAGCCCTCAATCGTTTAAGCGCCTCATCCCTTTTTCTCCTAAACAAGGATGCTTGCGCATTTAAATCGTAGATTTTGCCCTCAATTTCATCAACAACTCGCTCTATCTTCTCGCGTTTCTTTGAAACTTCTGAGTCAAACTCTTGGATGCGAGCAAAACGAATGCTTCTCCTCCTCAGACGTACTATTACATCCCATATCTGTCTCCATGCCAGAAGAATTCCAACTATTAATGTTAAAGGGATTAGTGCAATTAGTTTTTCAGAGTTAGTAGCCTGACCAGTCAAAAGATCATAAGCGAGGCTAAAGAACTGCTCTATTATCCAACTCATTGGGAAATCCTGTTTTTGATAGATGCATAAGTTAGAGTCATTGCTGTACAGGCAATGGCTCGACTAGAGGTAGTCTACAGGGAAGATTGCTTTTAGCAGCTTAGCCCTGCGGCACAAGGATTTGGGCTTATTGTAAGCATTTAGTTTACAGAACCCTTAAATTTGGCCGCTCAATCGAAACCTATGGAGCGTCTGGCAACTGATGTCCCATAGAGCTGACGGGAAACACGAAGCCTTGATAGTAGTTTGTTGCTGTCTGTGCCGGAGGAACGATGCGAAGTTTTGCATTTCCGCTAGCAAAGCGTCGGATATGCTGTTGAGTAAGCAGTAGAGGGGGTTGACCTGGGTTACCAACTGTCTCTGATCGGTACGGACACCTAACAACCTAGAGTTTGCGAAAAGTTCCAGCAGTGTCGGCTTTGCGCACCAGTCTGATGAATGCCTACAAGGTGCCCAAGTAATCAAATGGGCTTAATGAGGAATGCTTCTCCTGGCTCCAGCACTTTAACGATGAATGCTCGGCTTCAGGCAGATCTTTCGTGCCTTAGCTACATTGCTGGCCGGAGGGATGAAAACGGATGAGTAGTACTTGGTCGAATAAGCTGAAGACTGCCATATTTTAAGCTCCTCAACCGCTGCAAGACAATACGACTCCTTATCAGCAGAGAAACGTTCTAAACATCAACGTAGAAAGATCTTATTGAGAATCTTCTTCACGCTCCACTTCACTCTAAATTTAAATAGTGTGCTGGGAAAGTCTCTCGGTTTATGAAGCCCGAAACGCTTTTCTCTATTACGGGTAGAATGAAGCTTATGACAAGTAGATATATAGTCTCCAAATTGCTTTTTGTTGTTTTTCTTGAAGTCGCGCAAGTTTTTCCTCTCGAACTTTGAAGCAGCTAAAATCGCTGAGTAGTATAGGCTTGAAGCAATATAACTAACCAGGGAGACAGCGAGAAAAAGGTCGGAAAGTTCAGGGGAAATTGCTTTAAGGAAGTGGTAAACACCGTTTATACAAATAACTAAGCTGACAAATTCTGTAAATAGTAAGGTGTTTTTGGATAATTTTTCGGTATATTCAGAAAGATTTTTGTCAGCCAAAATCTGTTGTATGGCTCTAATTGCAATTGAAAGCGGAATGCCGACTGCAAATCGAGAGACTGCGACATTTGCATCTAAGTGAGGAGCCGTTGCAATAGCTAGAACACAGGCAAAAGAAATGCCTGCTAGACCAAGTGGTGGAATGATACTCCTGCTAGAAGACATAGCTGTTCCAAGATATATAAATTAAGTACTAAATTGGTATGCTGCCGTTCATTAATCGAGGTAGCAGCTCATCGCGCGCTTCTCTTAGCTTTTCATTCTGATCAGTCAGCGTGCTGATTTGGCAAAAAGCTGGTTCAGCCTGCTCATCAAATTGCCTCAGGATAGAGGGTGGGGGCAAAAGGATTTCGTAGTTTTCAAAGGCTGTTGGCTTAACTCTTTGTCGTCCATCTGAACCTGACATGCTGTTAATGGCATGTTGTCTGAAGTTGTGGGAGCGCGCCAAACAGTAGACCCAGCGAGGATTAACCTTGGCAGAACGCATCACAATAAATTCAGTAGAACCAGTTGCTACGGTTGCATCGTCAGTCATGAAGGAAACGTAAGCTGTCTTGCCATTCTCTAAACAGGGAGTAATGCGAGCTAGTAAGGTATCCTGACTCTTAAACTTAGCGCCTCCCCCGACGGCTCGGGTTTCAATTCCTTCAATAATCATTGAGCTTTCAGACAAGGAGCCCATTGGAATATATGGGCGGATTTCTCCCTTCTGAACTGGAGTTTTAGGGTTGAAATGGATCGCTTCGGTGACAGGCATGGACTCCCAGCCATTGGGGATGCCGTCAGAGGTCGCCCCCCCAACACCCCTATCGCCTCCCGGAAACCGCAAATTCACAAACCACTCGCGATAGAGCAGATGCACCGACTCTTCCAATAGGGCAATGCGGCGATCATTGTTTTCGATGAGGTGGTCGTAAGCCGAAAGCGTATCTGCAATTGCTCGCTGAGTCAGAGGAGCAGGGTATTCAATAGGAACATTGCGAAGCACAGATGCACTGAGGTTGAGCATGGTTGCTCCAACAGCATTGTTCTCCAGCCAATAAACCGTCTGCGGGCGTTTGAGGTAATAGAAGAGGAACTTTGGAATGATTACACCTTCAGGCAAGCTGATTTTCAGACAGCCTGTTCCGCATAACCAACCAGCTTCTCGTTCAGTAACAATGGCTCGCTTATTGAGATCGCCTCGGCGAGGATAAACGATGTCTCCTTCCTGTAAAACATGACGAGAGAGCTTACGCACCATCGCGTCATCCACACGGGCGATTTCGTTAGTGTCTAGGCGATCACCCACGATGTTCTGAGGCATTACCGCAGGGGTTCCGTACTCCTGGTAGTCGCTGCGATGAAGTTGAGAGCCAAACGGTCCAGTTTGCACAACGCCGCCTAATTCATCGGCAAGCTCTCCTAAAGTAGTTTGTTTCCAACTCACAGAGCCAACCCCTCAAAGTTAGATGCAATGGTCGCGGCCAACTCCACAGCCGCCTCATTCAACTCTGCCAACTCAGAGTGAATCACCTGCATCCGTTCCGCAAACGCTTCCTCATCCTCCTCAAAACTCGGTGGAGCCACCCCCACATAGCGCCCCGGCGTCAGACTGTAATCCTGCTCCGCAATCTCCGCTTGCATCACCAGCCGACATAACCCCGGCACATCCACCAGCGCCGCCTCCGGGAACTTCTCCTGTAACCACTGCACCTGCTGAAAGGTGTACAGCGTCTCTTTAATCCCGTGTAGACCGGCCTCATGGGCCGTTTCCAGCGCGGTCTGCCACTCCCGCATTTCCTTGCTGTTCCAAGCCTCCGACTTGCGAGCGAGCAGCTTTTTCGCCGCCACATCCATCGCCCGTAAGGTCAGCTTCCGCAACTCATTTAACTGCTTCTGCAACCCCTTTAATGCCGGAACGACTGCGCCAAAATGCTCCGCCCAGGCCAACTGCTGCTCATTCGTCGCCAACTGGCCCGCCGTCGCTTCATCCAGCGGTGCGTTCTCATCCCCCGCCGGAGCGAGTGCCGCCGGAGCCACCGTCTGCATCCAGCTCTGATAGGTCGAGATCGCCGCCAGCGCTTCCGTTCGCGCGGTGGTAAACGCCTGCACTGCTGCCGCCTGCTCCGTCAGCGCCATCTTCAGCGCCTCAATGCTCTCCGCCGCAATCTCATCACTGGGGGCAAGTTGCCCACAAAACGCTGTCAGCGCCTGGGTCAGTTGCGTTAGCGGTTCATCCAGCGGTGTCAGCGTCGCCTCAATACGGCCCAGGTGCGCGTCTGCTGCCACTAGGTCGTTGTACACCAGTCGCAAATAGCGGTGGGTCTGCCCCCGATACAGCCAGACGATTGCCGTCAGATTTTGCAACTGCTCATCAGTAAAGTCGCGAATCTTGCGGCTCACCATCCGGTAAACATTGCGGGCGTCAATCATTAGCACCTTGTCACGCAAGGCCTCCGGCTTGCCCCGGTCAAAGAACCACAGGGTACAGGGCAGCGATCGAGTGTAGAAAAAGTTGGTGCCGATAGCGATGATCACATCTACATGGCCCGTGGCGATGATCTCTTGGCGGATTTCCTTCTCTCCATGGCCTGCATCCGATGCTGAGCTGGCCATAACGAATCCCGCCCGCCCCGTCTCATTCAGGTAGCTGTAGTAATACTGAATCCACAGGTAGTTGGCATTGCTGACCGCCTTGGTCTTGGTGCTGATGCCAGGGATTTTCTTCTCTGTAAACAACCGAGCATCGTTGGCGATACGCTCTGGGCTGACAAGATCCACATTAAACGGCGGATTCGACATCACATAGTCGCAAGCCCCCACCAGCTCCTGCCGTCGGTCATAGAAGGTATTGCCCAGCTGAATGTGGCCATCCAGCCCATGCACCGCCAGGTTCATCTTCGCCAAGTGGGTATTGCTCTCAGACTTTTCCTGCCCGTAAAAGGTGACGCGATCAGTGGGGCGATCGCCGCGATCCTCCAAAAAATGCCCCGTCTGCACAAACATTCCGGCACTGCCGCATGCCGGGTCAATCACCACCCCCCGCTGCGGCTCAATCACATTCACAATCATTCGCACCAGCGACGGTGGCGTGAAAAACTCGCCCCCTTCCTGAGCCCCGGTCATCGCAAACTTGCTGAGGAAGTATTCGTAAATCCGCCCGAATACATCCCCTGTGGCGGTCTTCAGCTCATCCCGCGCAAAAATCCGCAGCAGGTCGTGGAGCAGCTCATAGTCAAAGTCGCCGTACTCCTTCGGCAGCACCCCTACCAGCATCGGTACCTGGGCCTCAATCAGCCGCATCGCCTCGTTAACGGCTTCGTTAATGGCTGCCGTCTTGGGCCGTGTCGCCAGGTAGTCGTAGTGGGCCTGCTCCGGCAAAAAGATTGCTGCTTTACCCCGAAAGTCATCAGCGGTAATCGCCCGCGTCCGCCCACCCCGCGATGGTAGGTTTGCCTCAATTTCGGCCTTCACCTGCTCAAAGCGGTTGGTGCCATGGCGTAAAAAGATCAGTCCCAATACCGGCTTGCTATATTCCGTCGCTGTTCGCTTGGAGTTCGCCCTAAGTTGATCCGCTGCTTCCCACAACGATGATTCCAGTTGGCTGATATTGAGCATTCCGACCTTCAGACAAACGCGCGTGCCCAATCATAGCCAGGCTTCTCTAAATCTACTAAGATGTGGCATCCCATGTAGGACATTTGAACTATATGAGTGTGTTTCTCCCCCAGGATGTATTGCCATGGAAGAATGCGGGATTCCAATAGACGAGCCCCTTGATGCTGATTTAGGTTGGTCATTTATTCCGGTTGGATATTGCGGAGTCTTTTATCGTGAACTCCCCAATCCCGAAAATCCAGACCAAACTCTGACCCAATTCTTAATGCAGCCTCATCCAGCGGGAATTGCGGGGAACGGTTCCCCAGAGGCTCACCTAAAAGAGCGCTTGGCTCACTTCATGTGTACCCATTGCCCTGCAGAGAAGTACGCCCGACGAGGCACCTGGGACCAGGTGATGCGATGGGCAGAATTGCGTAATGATTACATGGCGATCGCTCAATGTTTTCTGGCCATTGATTCAGACATTGATCCGCTCCAGCAACGTCTAGAAAGCTCAGAAGATAATTTAGATGAATGGGCTCATCAGCAGATTTGGTATTACGCCCATGCCTTTCAAGTTCTTTATGAAGTGCTCTTAGCAAGATGGGATGCCATCCAAGAGGCCTTCCACAAGCTCAGCCGAAAAGATCCTCGCTTTAAGCTGAACCACAACGACATCTACAGCTTCTATACGACCTTGATTGAAGAAGTTGCCAACAGTGAAATACAAGCTTGCTTTGCGCCTCTATTTGAGGATAAACCGAAACCACTAGGACAACTTGCAACATTAAAGCGACGAGAAATGGGAGATACCATCTCGGTAAAGACTAGGGAAAAAAGAGAGATTACATCAGATGAGAAAATGCAGATCAAGGAACTATCACAGAAATATATCGATAAAAGCTGTGGCCTTTTCCAAGATTTACAAGTTGCCTGGAAGTTACTGAGCCAACAAGATTCTTGGCTCCAAAATCAGTTGGTCGCTTATGAAAAGCTCTTTTGTAAGATATGGAAACAGGAGCAGTCTGCAACTCACAAGCCTAGTCTTAAGAAGCATCGTCCTTCTGAAACGTGGGCAAAAGGCAAAAGACGCCTCAACCAGCGTGGTAAGTATGACAAAAAAGGCTCTTAAAAGAGCCGTTTATTAAGCCACAAATGTTACATGCTTGTTAAAAGCTAAATGCCCTCGTCAAAAACACGTTAGGCTTAAGTTAATCAAATATTTTAGGTAACCCTGACGGGAGCCAACTGGCAAGGACGCTAGTCGGCTCCCGTATTTTTTTGAGAAACATCATGCCCAAACCTTTATACACCAGCTCATTACTGCCTCAACGTAGAAAGCAAAAAGGTCGTCGTAATCAACCCAATATTTACGATGAGAAGAAGCTACCTCGCTCTGTCTCTCTCACTGATACTGCTATCGCAAAAGCAGATCTATTCCAGACTTCCCTTGCTTTGCCCTCTCGCAGTGAAGCAATGGAAATTGCATTACGGGTGATTAATGAACTGCCTGAAGAGGCTCTATCTCTAGCGATTGAAAATGCCTTCTCGGCTGAAAGCGACCTTTCAGATATAGATGTCAAAGCAGACCAATATATATCAGAAACCCTTGCAGATTAATTATTCCAGCTTTTATTAACAGCTAGATCAATATTGTTAGTGGGAAAAAGATTTATTGATTTCAATACCTTCAAAATCCCTGGATCTCTTTAAAACCAGTGCTTTAGCAAAGGTATAAGAACTGTGCTTTATTGCCGTAATACTGGAAAGATACTAATGATAAAATAGATTTGCACAATAAATTCTTGCTCAAAAATAAAGACGTCTAAAGGCTTCAAAAATGCCATCCTCTACGCGCTTAGCTATGGCATATGAGCTGAACGCAAAAACGCTTCAATCAAGAATTTCACTCAGGATTTATATTGTGGAACAGAAAGTTCAAACCCTTAAAGATATTCATGAACAGTTTTGCCTGGCAAAACGAACATCACTGCCTAGGAAACGGGCACTACAACTCATTAGTGAGACAGAATCAGGTCTAATTCGACTGTTGTTGCCGGGCTTGGGATTCTCTGTGTCGCAAGGCAAACTCACTAAGGTGGTCAAGCTAGAAGCAACCACCTTTATGGCCACCTGCTCGATTAATCGATTGCCACGAGCCCGCATTGAATTCGAGAAATGTTTGCCTCAGTCCTCCCTTAGCCCCCACAGCCGCACTACCTATGGCAATCGAGTGCGCCAGTGGTTGGCCTGGGCTGAACAAGCTGGGTATTGGCCTGGAGCGCCTATATCCCCGGAAATGGCGTCTCAATGTGCCCCCCCGTCGCTCCATGGCCATGGCTCTATTAACAAGATAAATCTCACCTCGCGCAGGGGCATCTATAAAGCTTATGCGCTTAGGCCAGAGGAGATGAATCCTGAGCTGAGTGCCTGGTACGAGAAGGCTCAACGCTTTTTGACGCGCCCGAATCAACCTGGACGAACGTTTCCAGCCATTGCTCCCTACACGATCAAGATGTATACCCGTGGATGGTGTCAAATCCTTGGATGGCAGCACCGTTACAATAACGTGCCCTTAGCAAAACTGGGTCCCCAACATCTTTTCCCTGTCGTTGATCAGGAAGAATGGGAAGAACTGTCTCCCCGCCAGCAAGACCGGCTCTGGCGCAAAAAACAGAGGGAACTGGAAGAGATCATTTGTGGCTATCGCGATTTTTTACTTCGGGAGATGCGGGCCTTCAGCCCCCATACTTGGCATGCCAAACTCGTCCATATGCAGGCAGCGGGTCGTATTCTCTATAGCGACTGGGTAACGCTCACTGAAGATTACAATCAACTACCAGTTTTTAAGACCTTGCGAGCAGCCTATGGCGAGATTCAAGAGGCGGTCAACGAAAGGCAGCAGTCTATGGAGACGGCATGCTTGAAGGAAAAATGGCCGGAAGTTCCACCGGGCAGAACAGCCTTGGAAGTCTTTCAGCAAGGTGTTTTAGAGCCGATGCGTCAGGACTGTCGGCCCCGCACTCATAGCCGGAAGCTGCGGTCTCCGAGGCGGATTGCCCATCGTTATCAGCAGTATCTGCGGGTGGCAATGATGGGATGGATACCACCACTACGGCAGCAGGTAGATCGCAGTTTGAAGATTGCCTTGAGTTGCCCAATTACTAGGCCCGCTTCGGTGCCAGTAGAGGGTTGCTATTACCCGATTCCACCTGATGAAGTGAGAGAGCGAGGTATGACGGGAAAGCTAACTGACAATTTCCTGCACCACACCTATGAACTGAATGGACAGCCTTACCCTGAAGGTATTTGGGTGCGGGAGGTGCAGGAGCAGAAGACTCGAAAAAGCATGGGCATTCATCGAACGATTATCCCCAATCGTCGGTTTGCTGATCGGGCTTGTCTTTACGACTATGTGGAGCAATATCTAGAGGGCGTATGGTGGCCCCAGTCGTGGAGTAGCAAGCTGTATCAGGGAACGAATCCGCGATATCAAAACACAATGGGCAATTGGGTCTCAGCAGGGCGCTCGGAGTTCAATCCTGAGGATACAGTGGTGACGGATGTGGATGGAGTGCCCTGGCGGGTAGGTTTTTTGTTTGTCAGTCCCAAAACCGGCTTGCCATACTCTGAATATTCTTATCTCTACACAATTCAGACTAATGCTCATCGGTTGATTGGCAAGGCGATCACGCCACACACGATGCGCTATCTCTGGGCCACATGGGCATATCAGGAGGGGCTCTCAGATACAGAAGTCCGTTCTCTGGCGTTCATGATGGGGCACAAGGCAGATACGCTGCGTCGCATGTATGTAAAAGTCACGCCCACTGAACAGCAGCGACCGATCGAGGATGCCATCATGTCGAGGTTGTGTCGCTCTGAGGATGCGGCGGATGCGATTCCGTTTAACAAGCTAATTAAAGCTGTGCATCATCTGAGTCAGGAGGGAAAACAGCAGTTGATGCAGCACATTGAGAAGGTTTTAGACAAGAGGGATGCAGGGGAATCTCAGTTTGCGTAGGTTAATTTTGGCAAGAAGTCGACGTTGTTGCATGTATGGCCAAGCGTTCAAAGTATCCCCTGTCCGCGTCTTTGCTGATTAAGCTTCAACCTTGTAGCTATCAGGTTTAGCGATGTGAATCATGCGATTGAGCAGCGCACATTTGATGAATAACTCCGCCGCTTGATTATCAAACGTGCGGCTACTGAGGGTGCCACCAAAGATGACCTTCAGGCGGAACATGGTGGTCTCAGCCAGAGAACGTCGATGGTAGTGGCTCTCTCGTTTCCAGGCTTTACGTCCAACTTTGCGAATACGACGTAAGTTTTCATCGCGATGATGCCGTTCTGCCTTGGTGTTGCCATGCTGCCAGATCTTCGCACCCTTGCGTGGTGGAATCACTGCTCTAGCTTGCCGCTCTCGAATGGCGTCGTAACACTTGCGTTGGTCATAGGCTCCATCAGCAGAAACTTGCTCAATGTCATCCTCAATCGCATTCAGCAAATCCGGTAACACCTCACCATCACTAATGTTGTTGGTACTGGCCGTTGCCGCCAAAATCTCTCCTGTTGCTTCATCGATTCCGAGATGTAATTTGCGCCAGGTCCGACGCTTACTGACGCCATGCTGACGGGTTTTCCATTCTCCTTCTCCGTAAACTTTTACCCCAGTCGAATCAATGACGACGTGACGGCACTCCTGCTGGGAACGGACCGGCATTTCAATGGAAAGTTGACCAAGCCGACGCGATAGGGTGCTATGGTCCGGCACCGGCAGGTCAATGCTCATCAACTCGAAGATGGATATCAACAACCCTTGGCATTGTCGTCCAGCCAGTCGATACAACGCTTTTACCGTAGCCATAGTCTCGATGGCTAGGTCGCTGTAGAAAATGGAGGCTCCTTGTCTACCACTAGGTTGCTCAATCAGCCAAGATGCCAGGACTGATTCATCAAACCAAAAGGTGAGACTGCCTCGAAGCTTCAAACCGGCGTTGTATTCAGACCAGTTGCGGATTCGGTATTGAGGTTGCATCACAATGCTTGGGACAGGGCTTGAGACTTAACATCCCATGTCTTGATGACAACTGGCTTGATACAACAACGCCCAAGAAGTCTAGTGTGTTTTCCCTGTGTTTCCGATCTCCGGCTTATGCCAAGCGCTGTAACTAGGTCGGTGGAAAACTTGGGCTGGTTCGGCGTAGGTGGCCTAGGATTAGGCGGTTTCATTGGTTGTGAAGTTGAATGTCCTTACCACTAGACGAACCATTATGAAATGCGGCTGACATCTTGATTGATGCAGGATGTCCAGCGCATGATGTGGTCGATATGAGAAACCCAATTACTTGTAGTGCTCCAAAATTCAAGTTTATTGAAAAAGGCCAGTTCTTTTAGAAGAACCTGAAAGGCAAACGCGTCATGATAAATCTGTTTGGGTCAAATCGACAAAAAATGGTTTTGAGCAAATGAATGGCATATGTACCAAAGCACAGTAAGACTGAAACGGGGGATGCATAATTTCCCGCTCTCCCAAAACGGGCACAGTTTCTGTTCCAATACTTTTCCCCCGGCTACCAATGGCTTCCATTGGGCCTCTGTGATGATTCAGATTTACAGTTTGAACGACCCGCTGCCCTAATCGTGATGTTGTGTAGCGGGCTGTAGCTGCCGATACTCCACGGAGGGTGACGAATGTGTGGCAATTACTTAATACAGTAGAAGCTGCGCGCTCATCTCCCAACTGAGACACATCTTGCAGGGCCAAACAAACACCAACTTTTGCGGCACGGGCTATGGAAAGTACCTGTTCGTAGTCAATACGAGTTTTAAGCCGAGCAGCTTCATCAATTAGAAAATAAATCGAGCGTTGGCTATCTTGGCCGCTATGCTCAAGGCGTCGATATACATGGTTAAATAATTGGCTTAGCATTAGCCCAGAGAACGTTTCTGCTGCCTTAGCGTCGGCCAGAGAAGCTCCGATCACCAGCAAGGTAGGCTGTACGTCAAGATCAGCCAAGCAAAAGTCGCTGTGCCCGGTGCTCTGCTCAATAGATGGCACCGTAAATAGATGGAGTTCATTTAGGAGACCGCTGACGGCTCGGGACTGCTCATCGGGGCTGAAGTCTAACAGATCACGTAGGTCGTCCTGGTAGTTTACGAGTTCAGGATAATGGTCAAATAGGCCTTTGAGATGTTCTGGGCTAGCAATAAGGCGATAAAGATCACGTGGCTTAGCATGCTCTGCATAGACTGATTTGACGACATTAATCAGAGCACGCAACCAACGGCGATCTCGCTTGGTGAAAAAGAGATGGGAATCGTTGGTATTCTCTCGGCCCATAATGCTGACAATCGCTGCCTCTATGTCTCTATAATCTTTGACCCCATCTAACCAGTTCCATGCAAGGGATTGATTGGGGCGGGAAATATCCCAATAAAGCACCTTATA
>ERZ1740060.300-NODE-300-length-35464-cov-8.223079_pt1 | contig 35464 bp, 30 predicted proteins | sample MGYA00581743_ERZ1740060 | MGnify/ENA primary metagenome ERZ1740060 (study PRJEB43018, sample SAMN04849235) | marine metagenome | isolation source: floating plastic debris | place: Pacific Ocean | collected 2008-08-27 | study: EMG produced TPA metagenomics assembly...
GGAAGCCTTTTCTCGAAATGAGTGCTGATTGATACTTTCCAAATATCCTCTAAGATGGCTTCAAACTCGGGCCAGCTGACATCACGAAGCAGAAGTGTCTGATCTGGAGGGACATCAAGTTGGTGCAGTTGTAGGGTGACCATCAATATCCCTAGCGAAATCCTGCCTCTATCCTAGGGCTTACTTTTCAAAAGAAAAGTAGAAACGATTAAGCTCTGGAGCACTTAATCTTGTAATCTGCCCTATCATCCCTATCGATGTGATAGGTCTTCTGCAACCTGCACTAAACTTAGTGCATAAAAATTTCTTGACGAAGCAGTTTTATCTGGTCGTTATTCAAAGCAAGCTGACTGGAGGAGACCTTTTTGGATAAGGCACTAGCGCAATTCGAGTTGGAAGATGGCAGTACCTTTCTGATTCAAGTTCCTGAACCTGAGTCAGAGGATGCCCTAGAGCCGGTCGCCATTGACGGGCAAATGATTTACCAGGCTACCCAAAAGTTTGAAGCTGCCTTGGATGTGGTTAAACCCGTCGCCTCTGCTGTCTTATCCAGACTTAAAGATGGTTTGACGACCCCAGCCGATGAAGTAGAGGTGAAATTTGGACTCAACCTTAGCGTTGACTCTGGCGTGATCTTTGCAACTGTTGGGGGAGGAGTCAACTTTGAAGTAACCCTCAAGTGGCAAGGGAATAAAGAATAGGGTCGCACCTGAATGTTTGATGCCGAACAGGAAGACGCCTATAAAGCATCCCTGGCCCGCTTCTATCGCCAGGGGAAGCATAAAGGCGCAGGGATTTTAGTGGCAGAAGGGTATGTGCTGACCTGTGCCCATGTCTTGTCACGGAAAAATGAGCAACCCGAAATCGTTCATCTAGACTTTCCCTTCCACCCCACCAGTGAACCGATAGTGGGAGCGGTTGTTTATTGGGATTGGGAACGGGACATTGCTGGTGTTCAGCTCTCAGAACCTGCCCCAACAACTACACGGCCTTTACCTTTAACAGCTTCAAGTCACTACACGGATCATCGTTTTCGAGCTTATGGCTTTCCTGAGAAGCACGCTACTGGAGGTTGGGCGTTAGGGGCCATTGTGGGCAGTGCCACGGGGGATTTGGTCCAAATTCAAGGAGATAGTAATCAGGGGTACGGGATTGAGCCAGGGTTTAGTGGTGCACCTGTCTGGGATGAAAATTTAGGATGTGTAATTGGCTTAGCTCGGCTACGCGATCAGGATCGCCCTGAAGCTAAAGTGGCTTACTTAATTCCCTATCGGCAACTGATTACGGCGCTAAAAATGGGCGAGGCCGTCAGTCTCTTAACCGTGCTAGATCCTTATTTGCCAGACATTCAGCCCAGTTTAGAGGGAGCCTATCAGGTCTGTCGGCCCGAAGGCTCGTTAGAGCTCATACCCAAAGGGTTGTTAGAACAATTGGATGCCCTTAGCAAGATGCACGATGGCCCAACTGGGCATCCGGCTTTGGTCAGGTTTGCAACCTGTTTGACCTTGGCTGAGTTCCCTGTGGCCACTGAAGCCAGGGCGGCGCTTCAGCAATGGTTGCAAAACAGGGCAGAAGATGTGGCTGCTGTGGTTGAGGCCATTACCCCAGCAGTCAATGCCCACTGTGCTCGAACTGCCCCGGAGGCTTCTCCTCATTTATTGATTTGGTTAAGCGCTAATCACTCCCAAGGGACATTCCCTGTTGAGGCCTTATTTATCCCAGACGCAAATCAATATGACCCAGAGATATCACAGGGTTTTGAGCCTCTACCCGTGATGGCTCAATATGGTGAACCGATTACCCCCGAACAACTTCCCAATGTATTGCGAGATTGTATTAAAGCCTGCAAGTCATTGGGCTCTGATATCAACCTATTAACGATCGACCTCCTGTTGCCGTTGTCGCTGTTGCAGCAGGCGTTGGAATGGGAGCCCGCCTATGAAGCAGATTTATTGGATTTTCTAGAGCCTGAGCCGATCGCGACTCTGTATCGATTTACGGTGCGCTCTTCAGAACGGCTCATTAATGAGTACACCCGTAACTATGGTTCGCTTTGGGAAACCAAATGGAATCATTTACAAGATCACCTTTCAACAATCGCCAGTATTGTTTTGCATCCTGTTGATGAAACGGTTGCAGTCAGGCAATTGCTTATTGACCTTAAAAATCCTCAAATGGTGGGACTCAAAATGGCGACTCCACCCGCCCAATCAGACATTCCGGCCTCGCTTAAGGGCTTATTGGGTAGTGGTGCGCCGGTGGCGATTTGGTTACGAGAAGCGCCTTCTCGGGTTGCCTGTTGTTCAAGTGCTTTAGAAACGCTTCTAAGCTGCTATTTGCAAACCCTTAAGCAATCTGTACAAACTGCCCGTCAAAACGCTTTTCCCCTAGAAAAAGACGCCCATATCGGTCATCATCTCTCTCTAGTGTGGGAAGACCCCAAGTTAGTCCCCCCTGCTACCAAGGAGCTTGCGTCATGAGCGACGACTGGAAGGTTTATCAAAATAACCGGACGGTTTCCGAAGGTTGGGAACTGCCTCCGCCCCCCAGTTGGCGCAGCTTTACGCAACAAACCACAGCGGCAGCAAGTGAACAGGAGCGACGTGGCATCCATTTCTATGCCGAAGAAGAAGAGATCAACATGATCAATGCCGCCCTTTATCTAAGGCGGCCTCTATTGGTGACGGGTAAACCGGGCACAGGTAAAACCTCTTTGGCCTATTCGGTGGCCTATGAGCTGGGTCTAGGAGAGGTGTTGTATTGGCCGATTACCACCCGTACCACCCTCAAAGATGGTTTATATAACTATGATGCCGTGGGGCGCTTGCAAGATGCCAAACTGCAAGGGGATGAGAATCTAAGCCGAATTGGCAAGTACATCACTTTAGGCCCTCTAGGTACAGCGCTGCTGCCAACGAAAAAGCCTCGGGTCTTACTGATTGACGAAATTGATAAAAGTGATGTGGATTTGCCCAATGATTTACTCCATGTCTTCGAAAATGGTGAGTTCACCATTCCTGAACTGACGCGCATCGCCACCAGTCAGCCGACTATGAAGGTGCAAACCGCATACACTACGGCAGACGCTGCTGATGAAAGTAGTGATGCCTATGCCGATGTCATCAAAGGGCGGGTTCGCTGCACAACGTTCCCTTTTGTGATTTTGACCAGTAATGGGGAGCGGGATTTTCCGCCAGCTTTTCTACGGCGGTGTCTCCGCTTAACCATGAGTGAGCCCAAGGAAAGCCGCCTCAGACAGATTGTGGCAGCTCAATTGGGTGAGACTGATGCTGAAGAAGTGACCAAACGCATCAAAGCGTTCATGGCCCAGCGCAGCGAAGGAGACATGGCGACTGATCAGCTGTTAAATGCCCTCTATATCGTCAGTCAAGGACAACTCTCGCCCCAGGGTACAACCCGTGAGGAACTGGTGAAAAAGCTATTACAGCGCCTGGATAGCCGCGAAGCCCTATGACCACAGTTGGCGAGAACCAGGGGGATATTGCTGCCTTTGCTGAATTGGCAAAGGCAGTGGGCATTCACCTGTGTTCAGAGGATGTCATGGACATCCTCTGGTTGGCGAATCAGACCGGCCCTATTCCATCGCCGAGCCAGCGTGAGCTAGCGGATGAGGATGAAGCGGACACAGTGACGGTGGTACAGGGGGAAGACTTACCCACGACCGCTAGTGATCAAATTCCCTTAACGCCTCAGCAAGGGGACACCCAGGACGATAACCGTTCTCGCCGTCCCCAGGGAGGGATTCCTATTGCTGTGCCTGCTGCCCCTGCTTTGCGTACCCGCTTGGCCTTGGGGCGGGCTCTGCGGCCCCTCATGCGTAAGGTGGCTGCCCTAAATCGCACCTACTTAGATGAAGAAGCCACAGCCAATCAAATTGCTGAACAGGATGTGTGGTTGCCGGTATTGTGTCCAGCGGCGGAACGCTGGCTAGAGCTCGCCCTGGTTGTTGAAGAAGCCCCCTCTTTACCCATTTGGAAATCGCTGATTCGTGAGTTGCAGCTATTGATGGAACGCCAGGGGGCATTTCGCACGGTGCAGCCCTGGCGCTTAACGGCTTCTGAGACCAACCAGCCACAGCTGTTTCCGGGGAGTTGCGCTCCCCGCCCAGGCCAACGGTCTCGCAGCCCCAAAGAACTGATTGACCCAGCTGGTCGCCGCTTAATTTTAGTTGTGAGTGACTGCACCTCCCCCCTGTGGCGGCAGGGGAAGATCCACCCTTGGTTAGGGCAGTGGGGGCAATTGGCCCCTTTAACCCTTTTGCAGCTTTTTCCGCAGCGGTTATGGGAGCGCAGTGCTCTGGGGCAGGGAAGTCCTGTGTGGATGCGTTCCTTCTCCCCTGGTAGACCTACCAGTTATTGGGATGTGGATTCGCCCCTGGACTTTTTGTCCTTGGAAGAGAGCGCTGTACCTAAGCAAGAGACGCTGGCAATCCCAGTGGTAACCACTGAATCCAGTTCTCTAGAGCCTTGGGCAAAGGTAATGGTGGGCACTGGTGAGGCCCAAGCCACAGGAGTACAGTTTGACACGAACCAGTTAATGTCAGTTTCCTCATCTGACGCGACTCAAGATGCGCCTGATGCCCAAACTTTGGTGCGACGCTTCCGGGGTGGGGCTTCGATTCAAGCCCAGCGACTGGCAGGGTTGATGGCAGCGGTGCCGGTTAGCCCTGACATTGTTGATTTGATCCGCCAAACCCTCTTGCCTGAAGCGCAACAGGTGCATATGGCGGAGGTGTTTATGGGGGGGCTGATTCGCATGACCCGTACCCCCAACCCCTCGGGTAAAACTTTAGTGGCCTATGACTTTGTCAGTGAGGAGGTGCGAGATTTACTCACTGATGCGGTAGAGGTGCCCAAAACAGAAGCGGTACTGGAGGCGGTTTCGAAATATATTTCGGCCCGACTGGGTTTGAGTACCCGCAGTTTAGAAGCGCTACTGGTGCCTAACACAGCGCTGGATGATGCCGCTCAAGCCGAGGTTCTGCCCTTTGCCTATTTGGCTCGTCGTACCCTTCGCCGCATGGGGGATGAATATGCTGACTTGGTGGACCTCTTAGAGCAACCGTCCGTACTCCTTGGTAATTCCTCTCCGGAGCAACCTATCTCATCTGGCTTCCCTGACTTCAAGACCTTTGAGTTTGAGGTGGCCCGGTTTATATCAGAAACAGAAGCAACCTGGCCACCCCTGCAAACTAAGGATTTTGAGGTAGTTAAGGTCAATGCAGCTATTCGGGATCGCAATGAACAGCTATTAATAGGTCGGATTGCAGAGATGTACTCCGGGAGAGGCGTGTTGCCGAACGAAGGACTTCAAGCAGCGGAGTTGCTGATCGGAGAAGCGGCCAGACCTCTGCCAAGCAACCCCGACCTGTTGGAGATCTTTGAGCGACCTGGGATTAACCAGCGCTTAATTATTGTGGGTGAACCAGGGGCAGGCAAAACCACTCTAATGATGGGGTTGACCGCAAGACTTATACAACGGGCAGAGCAAGATACCCATGCGCCGATTCCGATTCCATTAAATCTTGCTTCTTGGCAAAGTCCCAATCAGTCGCTGATGGATTGGTTGGTTGGGCAACTAATGGATCAGTACAAGGTCAACAAGCAACTTGCGCAAAATTGGCTGCGCAACCGGCAACTCCTACCGCTGTTGGATGGGTTAGATGAACTGCCAGGGCAAAGGATTGAGCCGGTAATTGAGGCGATTAATCAATGGTTGGTGGCAATGGACCCGCCGGGGCTTGTTGTTTGTAGCCGTTTGTTTGAATACGAACGCAGCCGGACTGCTCTCAGACTTAATGCTGCAATTCACCTAGCGCCCTCTTTACTGGGAGAGTTTGGCTTTGAGACTGCCACCTTGAAAAAGCAGGAGCGGCGTGGCTTTTTGGGCCTGGGCCGTCGCCAGGCACAATGGCAGATCCAAATACAACGGAGGCAAGGGCGGCAACAGATCGAGCCCCTAGGGGATGATTTCACCTTAGAAATGGTGCGGATACCTGCAGGTCAATTTCTGATGGGCTCTCTTGATAATGAACCTAATCGCTACGACAACGAAAGCCCACAACACCAGGTGACGGTAGCTTGGTTCTTGATGGGTCGTACGCCTATCACCCAGGCCCAATGGCGGTTTGTGGCTCGGTTGCCTCAGCAGGAGATCAATCTCAACCTTGATCCAGCTCGCTTCAAAGGGGCTAATCGGCCAGTCGAGTCTGTAACCTGGCATGAAGCCGTGGAATTTTGTGCCCGCCTTTCAGTTCATACTGGGCGAGACTACCGCCTCCCTAGCGAAGCGGAATGGGAATATGCCTGTCGGGCCGATACCACCACACCTTTCTGCTTTGGTGACACCCTTTCCACTGACTTGGCCAACTACAGAGGAACGGCAACACCCTACAACGGCGGCCCTAAGGGAAAATATCGTGAAGAAACAACCGATGTAGGGGCGTTTCCGGCCAATCCCTGGGGACTGAGCGATATGCATGGCAACGTCTGGGAATGGTGCCAGGATGTGTGGCACGCAAACTATGAGGAAGCTCCCGCTGACGGCAGCCCTTGGGTAGAAGGGGGTGACCCAAAAAGGCGAGTCCTACGCGGCGGCTCCTGGAGCTACTTTCCGAGGTATTGCCGGTCCGCGTGTCGCGGCAGCAACAATCCCGGCGCTCGCTTCAACGACCTCGGTTTTCGGGTTGTATGTTCGTCCCCCAGGACTCAGGGATAGCCCTTTGCCTTTTTGCTTCTTGCCCTCTGCTGGCGCGTAGCGCCTCGAATTTTTTCAGCCCCTAACGCCTTACTGTTTCCCCCATGGTTACCCTCACCCGCCAGCGCCACCAGGCCCAATACTTTATCGAGCCTCTAGGCGAAGGGGCTGATCTAGAGATGACCCAGATCCCAGCCGGGACCTTTCAGATGGGCTCCCCCACCGATGAGCTGGAGCGTCGAGATTCTGAAGACCCTCAGCACTCGGTAACAGTACCCAGCTTCTTTATGGGCACCTATCCGGTCACCCAAGCCCAGTGGCAGTTTGTCGCAGGGCTCACCCAAATTGAGACTAAACTCGACCCCGGCCTGGCCAACTTCAAGGGAGCCCTAAACCCTGTGGAGTGGGTGACCTGGCATGAGGCGATGGAGTTCTGTGCTCGCCTCGCCCAGCACACAGATCGCCCTTACCGTCTCCCCAGCGAAGCAGAATGGGAATATGCCTGTCGAGCCGGAACCACCACACCCTTTCACTTTGGTGAAACCATCACCACTGAAATTGCCAACTACAACGGCACCCATAAGGAGTATGGGGCCTATGGACCAGGTCCCAAGGGTGAATATCGAAGGAAAACCACCCCAGTCAATCACTTTGAAATCGCCAACGCCTTTGGCCTCTGTGACATGCACGGTAATGTCCGGGAGTGGTGCCAGGATGTGTGGCACGACAACTATGAGGGTGCCCCCACCGATGGCAGCGCCTGGATGGAAGGCGGTGACCAGGGATTGCGAGTCCTCCGCGGCGGCTCCTGGGCCTACTCTCCGGGGTATTGCCGGTCCGCGTGTCGCGGCATCGACCTTCCCGGCGTTCGCTACTTCTTCAACGGTTTTCGGGTTGTATGTTCGTCCCCCAGGACTCAGGGATAGCCCTTTGCCTTTTTGCCTCTTGCCTTCTGCTGGCGCGTAGCGCCTAAAATTTTTTCGCGGATTTTCAGATCGGGCCAGGTCACGGGTGGATACTCATAGCCCTGCGATTGGTGCCATGCCCATGAGTGAACTCCCCATTATTCAAAAGACCCATGACCTGATTAAGTGGTACATTCCCCTGCTGAATCAACTGCCCCGTGACCATAAATTCGCCCTCGGAGAGCGCATGGTGGCTGGCCTCTACGATCTGCTGGAAGGGCTGATTGAGGCCCGCTATCAGCGAGAAAAGCGCACCCAACTGCAGGGGCTCAATACCCGCCTCGATATCCTGCGTTATCAAACCCAACTCCTGCTGGACTTTGAGTTGATTTCGATCCGTCGCTACGAATATGCCGGTCGGCAACTCAACGCCATTGGTACAGAGTTGGGTGGCTGGATTAAACGGCAAAAACCGATGCGCCATGAAACGGCACGGTAACCTCTGGCCCCAGATCATCGCCTTCGAGAACTTACTGGCTGCAGCCCGACAGGCCCAACGGGGCAAGCGCTATCGCGATAACGTCCTGGCCTTTAACTACAACCTGGCCGGGGAGCTGCTGCAACTCCAGCAAGAGCTGAACACCCAGACTTATGCGCCCGGTGCCTACCGCACCTTCAAAATCCATGACCCTAAAACCCGCCTAATTTCCGCTGCCCCCTATCGGGACCGAGTGGTGCACCATGCCCTCTGCAACGTGATCGTGCCGCTGATTGAGCGCAGCTTCATTCACGATAGCTATGCCAACCGCGTCGGCTACGGTACCCATCGCGCCCTCAAGCGCTTTGTCGGCTTTGCCCGCTCTAGTCGCTATGTCTTACAGTGCGATATCCGCAAATACTTTCCCAGCATTGACCATGGCATCCTCAAGCAGCGGCTGCACGGCAAGATCAAATGCCCTCAAACCCTGTGGCTGATCGACACCATCATTGATGCCAGCAACCCCCAGGACGAAACCCTGGAATACTTCCCTGGCGATACCCTGCTGACGCCCCTAGAGCGTCGCCATGGTTTGCCCATCGGTAACCTTACCAGCCAGTTCTTTGCCAATGTCTACCTAGACCCATTTGATCACTTCGTTAAAGAGCAACTTCACATCAAAAAATATTTGCGCTACGTCGATGACTTTGCCCTATTTGGCGATGATTGGCAGACACTGAAGGAAGCTAGACAACAGATTGAGACCCAACTAGCAGGCTTACGTCTTAAGCTCCATCCGATTAAAAGCCAGCTCTTTGAAACCCGCTACGGAGCAAACTTTGTGGGCTTTCGTGTCTTGCCAGAGCGGATTCGAGTGCGTAGCGACAACTTACGTCGGGCTCGATTACGGTTCAAACACCTGCGCCGTGAGTATCATGCCGGAGCCATTTCCTTGACTCAGCTCATCCAATATCTACGCAGTTGGGAAGCCCATCTCTTCCATGGCAATACCTGCGGCCTGCGGCGTAGTATCTTTCACCATCAAATCTTTGAGCCCCCTAAGGAGACTGCCCTAAAGACTTTTGGAACCTAGCCGATTTAACCCGATCTCAGCAGTATGCTCCTAAGTGGGACAGGCCCAGAAAACGCGGCGGCTCCTGGAACAACAATCCGAGGAATTGCCGGTCCGCGTGTCGCAACAACAACAATCCCGGCGATCGCAACAACAACAACGGTTTTCGGGTTGTATGTTCGTCCCCCAGCACTCTTCTGTGCCAGAACTGGCAGGTGGGAATCTGTCGGGCGTGCCCAGAGAAGAGTCCAGACCTGTTCCTGTGATGCCCGCTTTAAAGCGGTTATCCGAAAACCACCCTGAGGTCAGTTAGCTTGGTAGGGCAACCGAACAGTTGATTGGCCTCTCCCCATTTCTGTCCACGATGCCCGATCTGATTCTTGAGCGTATCCGCCAAACGGCTCAGGGGTTTACTGAACCCCTGGGTGACAGTCTGGGGCTGGACATGATGCTAATTCCAGCTGGGACCTTTCAAATGGGTTCTCCAGGTGATGAACCTGAACGTTACGACGACGAAAGCCCCCAACATCCAGTCACGGTCCCCAGCTTTTGTATGGGCCGCATCCCCATCACCCAGATCCAGTGGCGGTTTGTGACCGGTTTACCCCAGCAAAAAACAGAACTCACCCCTGATCCAGCCAGCTTTGAAGGCGCTGATCGACCTGTGGAAAAGGTGAATTGGCATGAAGCCGTAGAGTTCTGTGCCCGCCTATCCGTCTACACAGAGCGAGACTACCGCTTACCGAGCGAGGCGGAATGGGAATATGCCTGTCGGGCGGGCACTATCACCCCCTTCCACTTTGGGGCGACCATCTCCCCAGAGTTAGCCACATATCAAGCCAACACTGCCTATAACGATGGTCCCATCGGGGAAAATGCCCAGGGTACGACCCCAGTGGGAGCCGCTGGTGTGGCCAATGCTTTTGGCCTCTATGACATGCACGGCAACGTCTGGGAATGGTGCCAGGATGTGTGGCACGACAACTATGAGGGTGCCCCCACCGATGGCAGCGCCTGGATGGAAGGCGGTGACCAGGGATTGCGAGTCCTCCGCGGCGGCTCCTGGCCCGACATTCCGTGGTCTTGCCGGTCCGCGTGTCGCAACTTCAACAATCCCGGCGATCGCAACGTCGACTACGGTTTTCGGGTTGTATGTTCGTCCCCCAGGACTCGGGAATAGCCCTTTGCCTTTTTGCTTCTTGCCCTCTGCTCTCGGCGCGAAGCGCCTCGAAATTTTTTGCGGCTTTTCAATTGCATAGCTGCTCCACACCGCGACTATAGCGGTGCTTGGATCAATTAAGCACATCAGGTATCCATTACAAAGTTACCTTGGTGTTAAATCTGTACTTAACCCGAGTGGGCACCGCCATAATTATCCGTACTTAAGTGCCTTAAAACCCTGTTAGTTAAGGGATACAGAAGTTTTTAGGGTAGCTTTAGTGATTGCCGAGATTTCAGAGGGGTTGGGCAACTGTCCCATACTCTTTTAGAGCGTTCTCAGGCCAGATTTGGGCCAAGGGCTTCAATCAACTGACATAAGCAGAATCTGAACCTCTCAGCATCAGGCCGGGACTACAACTGCTTCGTTACCACACAGACCAAAGGCACTGTGAATCGCCTTGAGGGCCGTCACCCCATCAGCCTCCGCCACCAGACAGCTGATTTTAATCTCTGAAGTGGCAATCATCTGAATATTGATATTCTCCTGAGCCAAAGCCTGAAACATACGAGCCGCCACCCCCGGCGTTTCCACCATACCAATGCCGACAACACTCACCTTGGCCACCGCTTCATTCACAATCACCTCACCCCAGCCCATCTCCGCCGTGGCTTGATCGATCACGGCTCGGGCGGCACCGGCATCACTCTGAGCCACGGTAAAGGCAATATCCCGAGTCGGTGCTCCGCCCACCAGATGGCAGCGCTGGGACTGAATGATCATGTCCACACTCACCCCCGAATCGGCCAAGAGCTGGAAGAGCTTGGCCGCCATGCCGGGGCGATCAGGCACTTGGCGGATGGCCACTTGGGCTTGCTGGCGATCAAGGGCGGCACCGCGCACTTCAGGGGCCTCGGCGACATCTTCAGTGTTCTTTTGGCGAGGAGAACAGTTGACCTGGAAGGCTTCACAGAGGGCGGCAATGGCGCGATCGCACTGCTCGACTTGGACGGTGCAGCTCACCTTCACCTCAGAGGTGGAAATCATCTGAATATTGACCCCTGCCTCAGCCAGGGTCGAAAACATCTTGGCAGCCACCCCAGGGCGACCAATCATGCCTGCCCCGGCAATGCTCACCTTAGCGACTTGGGTATCGACCAAAACCTCAGCTTGGTCAGTATCAGTGGGGCGATCTCGCAGGGCAGGGGCGATCGCGGCGGCAACGGCCTCTGCCTGCTGCACATGGTCGCGGTTCACCGTAAAGGCAATGTCATTGGCGTTGCCCTCGTGGATAGATTGAATAATCAGATCCACATTCAGACTTTGGGTGGCGATTTCGCCAAACAAACGAGCGGCAATGCCGGGACGATCGGGAATGCGCAGCAGCGCCACCTTGGCCTGATGGGGGTCAAACTCCACCGCATCGACCGGATGAGCTAGTTCCAGCCCTTCGAGGGAGCGCGGCTGGGGGGCGGGGGCGGTGACGCGGGTGCCGGGGTCATCACTCCAGCTAGAGCGCACCACCAGGGGCATGCCGTAATTGCGGGCAATTTCTACAGCGCGGGGATGCAGCACCTTGGCCCCCAAACTGGCCAACTCCAGCATTTCATCGCAGGTGATCTGCCGCATCAGTTGGGCCTCGGGCACGAGGCGGGGGTCCGTGGTCAAAATGCCGGGGACATCGGTGTAAATCTCGCACTGGGCGGCACCGAGGGCCGCAGCCAGGGCCACTGCCGACGTATCGGACCCGCCCCGCCCTAGGGTGGTGATTTCTAGATCGGTGCTCTGGCTCATGCCCTGGAATCCAGCCACCACCACCACCTTGCCGTCTTTGAGATGGCGCTGCAGGCGATCGGTGCGAATATTCAAAATGCGGGCGCGGCTGTGGTCGGCTTCGGTGACAATCCCCACCTGAGGGCCGGTGAGGGAGATGGCGTCTTGCCCTAGGGCTTGCAGGGCCATGCTCATCAGGGCGATCGACACCTGCTCACCAGTCGAGAGCAGCATATCCATTTCGCGACGGCTGGGGGTTGGGGTGATTTCGCTGGCGAGGGTCACCAAACCATCGGTGGTTTTGCCCATGGCCGAAACCACAACCACCACACCATTGCCCTGGTTGACCGTGCTTTTCACCCGCTGGGCCACGGTTTGAATGCGCTCGACTGAACCGACCGATGTGCCGCCGTATTTCTGAACAATCAGCGCCATAGCGCCCACCCCGTTACCGTTATCGGCAGCTATTATATAGCGCTGGTTCGACTGACCTATCTGCAATGAAACTTAGGGTTATGGGGCAGGCCCATTCGCTTATGGAACCCATCGCCCCTGCCATCGGTCTACAAAACTACTTTTCACAAGATTCCGGTACTTGATCTGTCTGCATACTCAAACTCAGGGCTGTTCTGGAATGCAGACCTCGCTGGCATCAGCATCCTTAAGTTTTGATGTTTTTTCGATACGTTTGTTAGTCAATTAGCCCGTCAAGGCACATTAAGCATTCGCTGCTTGGATAGGGTTGAGGGACTGAATTGTGTGTTAAGCGGTTGGCGTAATCAGGGTGAGCATCATGAAAACAGCATCACTGACAGGACTACCCATGGGCTTGGTGCTGCTATTGGTCGGGGGGACTGCCCTGACCTCAGCCCTGCCGGCCTTCGCTCAGTCCTCGGTAACCGCCGCTCCCGATGGCACCGGCACCGCTGTCAGCTTTGATGCCGCTAGTCAGACCTACACCATCAACGGCGGCACCCAGATCGATGCCAATCTGTTCCATAGCTTTCAGCAGTTTGGGTTGAGTACGAATGAAATTGCTAACTTCCTGGCCAACCCAGATGTGAGTAATATTTTGGCCCGAGTCAGCGGCGGCCAAACCTCTGTTATTAACGGCCTCTTGCAAGTTAGCGGCGGCAACAATGCCAATCTCTTCATCCTCAACCCAGCGGGGGTGCTCTTAGGGCGCAGCGCCAACTTAAACCTATCGGGGTCGTTTTCGGTCAGTACCGCCAGTGGTCTGGCCTTTGGCAACACCGTCTTCAATGCGACCGGCAACAATGACTACAGCAGCCTGATCGGCAACCCCACCGGCTATGTATTTCTGGGGGGCGAAGGGATTTTGCTCAATGAGGCGGACCTGGCGGTCAACCCTGGCGAAAGCTTGACCCTGGCGGGAGGCACGGTGATCAACACCGGTAGCCTCACGGCCCCCGGTGGAGCCGTGTCCATTGTGGCGGTGCCGGAGGCGGGCATCCTCCGCATTGCCCAAGATGGCTTGGTGATGACCTTGGCGGTCTCCACCGATCAGCTCCAAGGTTTGGTGGATGCGGGGATTACGCCGTTAGACTTGCCCAGTTTGCTGGCGGGGGAATGGGGCGGCGATGCCACCACCGTCAATACCTTGGCCGATGGCACTGTGGTGCTCTCCAGCGGGGATGCTGTGAATGCGACCCCCGGGGCCGTCACTTCAACGGGGACGGTGAATGTATCTGGGGTACAGGGCGGTCAGGTGGTTCTGATCGGTGAAGATATTGCCCTGCCAGCAGGATTGATTGATATTTCGGGCACTGCGGGTGGAGACTTGGCCGTGTATGCCAGAGATGACTTGAGGTTAGGCGTTAGCGTAGATGCCGCCGGGGGAGGTCAGGCTCTGTTTGACCCGACCACCCTCAACATTGATGGGGCAGCGGCCAGCACGATTGTGACCACCCTGCTAGGTGGGAATGCGATTGTGGAGGCGACTGAGACCATCAACGTCAATGCGGCGATCGATAGTAGTGCCCAAGCCAACACCAACACCCTCACCTTTAGGGATGAAAACGCTGATAACAGCCTCACCATCAACCTGAATGCGGGGATTACGTTGGGTGCTAACCAAACGCTGACGGGTGAGGGTACGACGGTTAACGTCAACACGACGACCGCAGGGGCTGTGCAGAATGGGGTGGATTTGGCTGCGGCTGACGCGACGGTGAACTTGGGGGCCGGGACTTACCAAGAGGGGCAGGAGGTGACTATCAACCAGGCTCTGACGCTGAATGGAGCAGGGGCAGGCACCACTACCCTAGGGGGGCAGGGCATCCATCGAGTGCTAGCCATTAACGCGACTGGGACGGTCAATATCAACAATTTGACGATCGCGAATGGGAGTACCACTGGCAATGGGGGGGGATTGCGAATAATGCTGGCGCTGCCCTCTCGTTAAGCAATGCCACTGTTTCAGGGAATTTGTCAGCTGTTAGGGGTGTCTGGATTGTTTGCATTTGTGTTTTGTCGTTTATTTTTTCTACTGTTTCTGGGAATTCGGCAGCCGGTAGGGGCGGCGGGATTTATAGCCGTAATGGTGCCGTGACGCTAAATAGTTCCACCGTTTCCGGTAATTCAGCCAGCGATAGGGGTGGCGGGATTTACAGCACTACGGGTGCGATCTCCATGACGGGTTCTACGGTGTCGGGGAATTCGTCAAACCAATACGGTGGTGGCGTTGCTACTCGTAGTACGATCACCGTCACAAATTCCACGGTGTCGGGGAATTCGTCCCGTCGCAACGGCGGGGGGCTTTACAGCAGTAATGGTGCAATCACCGTCACAAACTCTACGGTGTCGGGGAATTCGTCGAATCGCTTTGCTGGCGGCATTTGGAGTCGTAATCGCTCAGTCACTCTAGAAAACTCTACAGTGTCGGGGAATTCAGCCAGAAGTTCTGTCGGCGGAGTTTATTCCCGTGATATCACCGTAACCAATTCCATGGTGTCGGGGAACTTATCGGGGGATAGAGGTGGGGGCCTTTATGCCACAGGTTCGCTCACCATCACAAACTCTACGGTGTCGGGGAATTCAGCCGCTAACAGAGGCGGTGGGGCTTATCACCGTAACAATGCCACCATCACGAACTCCACGATATCGGGGAATTCGTCTAATCGGGGTGGCGGTATATATTCCCGTGGGGGGGGTACTGTCACCCTGACTAATTCCACGGTGTCCGGGAATTCAGCGGCTAATCGGGGGGGTGGGATTGTTATGCGCAACACCGGGTCTGCCAACCTCGTCCTGAGCAATGCCACGATCGCCTTCAACACCGCCGGGACAAACGGAGGTGGCATCTTTTTAAACACAACAAGGAACAACGCCATTAGCAATAGCCTCATTGCCAGCAACGTCGCTGGCGGGAGCGGACCCGATATCAGCGGAAATCTCGCCAACAGCACGATTACCCATAGCTTGATTCAAGACACCACAGGCATCACGGCGGGGGCACCCACAAACGGAGTGGACGGCAATATTGTCGGCCAAGATCCGCTGCTGGCCCCATTGGCCGATAACGGTGGCCCTACCCAAACCCATGGTCTATTGACCGGTAGCCCTGCCATTAACGCTGGCGGGACGGGGGCCACTACCGCTGACCAGCGCGGGGTGGCCGCGATTGGCATTCGGGATATTGGTGCTTTTGAGGGCATCGTTGACGTTAACATCGACCCCGACCTTCTGTTTAATCGCCTGGATCCCCTGATTATCGGTGAGGGCGTCGATGGCCCGATTCTCACCTTTGATCAAGAGCTGGCGGCAGAGCTGGGCATTTTGGCGCGGCTCAACGATGACGGCACCCTGCGTCCAGCGGCGGCTGATGACAGCGAGGCCCGATGGTGTCCCCCTGAAAATGAGGATGACCCCCAGAGCGATGATGATATCGACCCCCGCGAGGAGGAGGATTGCCCTCCGTTACGGCCCTAGTGTTGCGTGGCGATCGTTGGGGGCCAGGGAGCATGGGAGCTAAGGAAGCATGGGAGCCAGACCGTAAGTTTACTTGCGGGTTCGAGAGGGTTGCAGACCGGTCCCTAGGGACCATCGCCTCTATCCTGGCCCTATTCCTGGGGGTGATTGGGGGCCTGCTGCTGGGGGTGCCCGCTGCCGTGGCCCAGGTAGATCCTTCCCTAGAGCCGCTGCCGTTGCCAGAGCCGCTGCCTCCTGAGCAGCCCCTCGATCCTCCCGATCGCCCGACTGATCCAGCGGTGACGGACACGACGACGCCCATCCCGGTCACTCAAATTCGGGTGGTGGGTAGCACGGTCTTTAGCACCAGTGACCTGGCGGCCTGGGTGGCCCCCTACGAAAACCGCACCACTACCCTGGCGGAGCTACAAACCCTAGCGGATGAGATTACCCAGCAGTACCTGAATGCTGGGTATATCACCACTCAGGTGCGCATCCCGGCGCAAACCCTTGCCGATGGCGTCGTCACCCTGGAGGTGTTAGAAGGGCGACTGGCAGAGATTACCGTCACGGGGGGCGATCGCTACAGCGCCTATGTCACCAGTCGTCTCAACCAGGCCAGCACCGCCCCCCTGAGCCAACCCCAACTCGAAGACCAACTGCAACTGCTAGAGCTAGAGGGACTGTTTGACACCGTAGAAGCAGAACTCCGGCGGGGAGAGGCTCCGGGGGAAAGCATTCTGGATGTGCAACTGCAAGTGGCTGCCCCCTTTAGCGGTCGGGTCTTTTTTGACAATCAATCTCCCCGTAGTGTGGGCAACTGGCGCGTCGGCAGCACCCTGGCCTACCGCAGCATCGCCATTCCGGGAGATGCCCTCTCTGCGGCGGCCAGCATCACTACCACGGGCGGGGCTGAAGCCTATAGCCTCAGCTATCAGGTGCCGGTGAGCCCCAACAACAGCACCCTGCGCTTGGGCTTTACCCACGAAGACTTCAACATTACCGACCAGGCCAATCCAGCCTTTGTCCTGGGCGTGCGCGGTGACACCCAAATCTATGAGGTGGCCTATCGCCACCCCCTGATTCGCACCCCCCGCGAAGAATTGGCCCTGTCCCTGGGGTTTCGCCATCGGGATGGTCAGAGCGTGATTCTGAACACCCTGTCTGTGCCCAGCCGTACCAGCGTGGTGCAGTTTGGCCAAGACTATCTGCGTCGTGATCGTCAGGGGGCTTGGGCGGCGCGATCTCAGTTCAATTGGGGCACAGAGCTGTTTGACGCCACCCTTAACCCCGCCCCCCAGGCCGATGGCGTGTTTTTTAATTGGCTGGGGCAGGTGCAGCGGGTCCAAGTGCTGAGCCCAGACAACCTGCTAATTGTGCGGGCAGATTTGCAACTGTCGGGGGATGCGCTATTGGGCAGTGAGCAGTTTGTGATTGGCGGTGCCCAGACCGTACGGGGTTACAGCCAAAATGTACGGGCCGGGGATAGCGGGTTTCGCCTATCGGTTGAAAACCGCTGGGTATTGGATCGCAACCCCGATGGTAGTCCCTTGGTGCAGCTAGTACCCTTCACCGACCTAGGAGCCGTGTGGTTTCGCAATGTCGACACCCAACCCACCCAGCAAAATTTTCTCTGGGGGGCGGGACTGGGGGTGATCGTCAATCCTCTCCCTGATTTGACCACTCGTCTTGAGGTGGGGATTCCCCTGGTCGAACTGCAAGAGGTGACGGATTTAGAGACAGGGGTGCAACTCCATTTCTCTTTGGAGTATGGGTTCTAGGCAGGGTCAATGGACGATGCAACTGTTCTCGGATCAGCCCTTACGAGAAAGACCCCACATTGCCGTTTTAGGCTCCCATAAGCTGGGTAATTTCGTCGTGACCACCCCCTTGCTGCGGAGCTTAAAGGCCAAATATCCTGACTGCACCCTCGACTTTTTTGGCAGCGATCTCACCCGTGAGTTAGAAACCCATCTCCCCACCCTTGACTGGCGCTTTTCACTGCATTGCACCGTCACAGGGGCGAACGATGGAGAATCGGAGTCTGAGCCCAAGGCAGCATCAGAGCCAACACCCGAGCAGGGGCAACTGAGCGATCGCCTCCAGACAGCGATTCAACAGCGCCGGTACCGCCACGGGCACTACGACTTAGCCATTAACTGCGATGAATACAGCGCCCTGACCCACCAAGCCATGGCGGCCTTACACCCCACCTATGTCGTCGGGGGCGCGACAGCATCGCCCTTTAAGCACCAGTTGGACTTTGGTCAGCACCCGGTGCAGTGCATGTTGCAAGACCCCAACTGGAATGGCCCCACCTTTGCCCAAAAGTACCGAGCGGTGACCCAAACCAATTACATTACTGAGCTATTGTGCCGCTTGGCCTATGTGGAAACGGACTTTACCCGACTAGACATGCCCACCCACCCACCTCGGTTTAAGGTGCCGGATGTCTTGGTGCATGTGACCGCCAGTCGAGCCGCAAAACTGTGGGTGCCCAGCTATTGGCAGCAGGTGATTGCTTGGTGCCACCAACAAGGGCTGTCGGTGGGGTTGGTGGGCGATTGCCCAGCGGTGCAAAGGCAGCGCTATCACGCGGCGGACAGCGAAGATCACCTGCTGTCAACGACCGGGTTGATTGATCTGCGCGGTCAGGCCACGCTGCCGCAGTTGGCGGGGGCCTTGGCCCAAACCCAAGCGTTTGTCACCGTCGATACGGGGCCACTGCACATGGCCGCTGCGGTCGGTTGCCCCACGGTGGCGATCTTTGGCAACGATCACGACGGGGATGGGGCCAGCCCGGTGCGGCTGTGGGCTCCCCGCCAGCCCTGGGTCAAGCTGGCTTTGTCAGCGGCGAAATGTACCCGATGCCAAGAACAGCGGTTTAAAAATCAAGCCTGTTTGCAACCTCAGCACCATTGCATGGTGGCATTGCCCCCGCAGACCGTGATTAAGCTGCTGCAAGACTGCCTGGGAAAAAGTGAGGGAGTGATGGGGTAGGAGAGTGATAAGGATAGGGGGGGATTGAATAAAGCTGGTGCAGTCTTTATTCGTGACCTTGCAGCACTTGTCCTGCTGTTAGTGCCCCTGCGGGTGCTCGTTCCTTCAGCAGGGGGGACTCAATGACGACATCGCCCTCAAAGACGGTCTCTTCATAGAGCCCTTCCACTAGGGTCAGCACCGTCACTCGCTGGGTAATCGGGTCTGCAATCCAATATTCGGCAATGGCTCGGGCCTGGTATTGCGATCGCTTGTAGCGGTAATCGCGGTCGCTATTTTTCTTCCCCGGCGACACCACCTCCACCACCAACCGGGGTGGGGGCATCTCTAGGGCGATGGTTGAGCGAGGGGCTCCGGTGAGCGCAACGGCTGCTTCCTCAGACAAGACCATGAGGTCTGGCACCCGTACAGTCGATCGCACGCCACTCACCACCACTTCTGTCTTCATGCGTAGATAATCTGGCGCAATGCCCTGCCGCAAAAAATAGGCAAACAAAAATGAGGCGATGCTTTGATTCAGATTACTTTCCGGCGGCATCTGATGCAGAACCCCATTTTCTAATTCGCAGAGGGCTTCGGCCTCTGCGGTGTAGGCAAAAAAGTCTTCCAGACTCATTAAGGTAGCGGCAACGGTCATAGCGCCTGATCTCCCCAGTGCAGCGGTGCCATTGGTTCCATTATCCCAACATTCTATCTGGGGCACCCCAAACCTCATCTATCGCAGCGGTTTAATCACCTGGAGGTGCATCTCCACAGCTTCAATCAGGTTGTTGTATAGGGCGCTCTCTTGCAATAAAAGCTGCACATCATCGGCGCGATCGCCTGAGCGCTCAAACCATAGCTGACTGGCAATTAGGTTGGTTCTTGCCAGTTCAAAGTCCACCTGCCAGTACAGCCCCAAGGGCGTATTAGCGCAGCCCTGAGCCTGCCATTGGCGGTTGAGCCGCCGCGATAACATCTGCAACCCAACGGCGGTAATCGCCCGCACATGGGTCGGGTCATGGACAAAACTATCGTGGCGATGGTGGGGCACAACGATGTGGAGGGTGGCCTCTGGGCAACAGATGCGATACATCTCCTGGATAATTTGGCGATAAATTTGGGTTTGCTGGCCCAAATGTTCGAGCACATGGAGCAGCTTGATTTCTGTAACGCTATTGTCTGGCCAGGGCCAGGGAAACGTCTCTAGGTCAAACCGTAGATCTGGCTCACCAAACTTATCGACATTGACATACCCTGGAATCGGTCGCTGCCCCGAACCTAGGTTTAAGCGTAGGTCTGCCATGGTGAGCGCCTTGATAACCCTGGGTTCAACCTATCAAATATGGTCGCCCCTGCCCCCTCAAATCCCATGCGGAGTGTCCATACCGATAGCTTTACCGCTGTCTTGACCCAGCTGGGAATATCCCTGGTGGTGTCGACTTACCAGGCTGGCAAGCTGATTATCGTCCGGGCTGATGGCCAGACCGTTAACACCCATTTTCGGATCTTTGATCGGCCCATGGGGGTGGCCGCTGACCGAGAAAAGCTGGCGGTGGGGACCGCCCACCAGATTTGGGTCCTGCGCAACATGCCAGCGGTGGCGGCCAAAATTGAACCCGCTGGTCGCCATGATGGCTGTTATCTGCCGCGCCAAATTCACGTCACGGGGGATATTGACATTCACGAAATGGCCTGGGTGGGCGAGGACTTATGGTTCGTCAATACGCGCTTTTCTTGTCTCTGCACCTTGGATGCCCAGTACAGTTTTGTGCCCCGCTGGCGTCCGCCTTTTGTCAGTGCCTATGACGTCACCGATCGCTGCCATTTAAACGGTTTGGGGGTGCGGTCGGGGCAACCGCGCTATGTCACCGCCCTGGGGGAAAGCGATCGCGCCAATGGCTGGCGACCCGATAAGGCCCAGGGGGGCATTCTGATGGATACGCAGGCCAATGCCGTGTTGGCTCGGGAGCTGTCGATGCCCCATTCGCCTCGGTGGTATCGCGATCGCCTCTGGGTCCTGGAGTCTGGCCGGGGCAGTTTGGCCCAGGTTGACCTCACCACTGGGCACTTGACCCCCATAGCGCACTTGCCCGGATTTACCCGAGGGCTAGACTTTTGCGGTGATTTTGCCTTTGTGGGCTTGTCCCAGGTGCGCGAAACCGCCACCTTTAGCGGTATTCCCCTCACCCAAACCCAGCAGGCACGGATTTGTGGGGTGTGGGTTGTCAACATTGTGACGGGGGCCATCGTCGCCTTTTTGCAGTTCCAAGAGGCCGTGCAAGAAATTTTCTCCGTGGCGGTTTTAGACGGGCTACGGTTTCCTGAGCTGATTGAGCAGGATGAAACCCTACTGGGCAGTTCCTATGTGTTGCCCGACGCGGCGCTTGCCCAGATGGCTGACGCCAGTCCTGCCCCGATCTCGGCTGCAGAGCAGCTAGAGATCGGCAATCACCATTATCAACAGGGGCAGCTAGACGCCGCCAGGGCAGCCTATCAAGCCTGTTTAGCGCTGCAGTCAGACTTTTTGCCCGCCCGCTACAACCTCGGGGTGGTCTTAGGAGATATGGGCCATTACCCAGAGGCTGTTGATTACTTGAAGCAAGTGCTCCAGGTGGATGCGCAGCATAGGGATGCCCACAAAACCTTGGGCTACTCTACGAACAACAGAATCAGTTTGCCCTGGCCATTGAGCACTGTGAGCAAGCGGTCCGCATTGCCCCTGATGATGCCCAGGCCCACTACAACCTGGGGATGGCCTATCTGAAAAATGGCGATTTTAAGCGCGGCTGGGCTGAATGCGAATGGCGCTGGCAAACGCCCAAGTTTACGCCCTTTAGCTGTCCCCAGCCCCAATGGCAAGGGCAGCCGATGCGCGATCAAACCCTGCTGCTCTATACCGAACAGGGAGCGGGGGATGCGATTCAGTTTGTGCGCTATCTGCCTTGGGTGGCGCAGCGGTGTGGCCAGGTCAAGGTGGTCTGCCCGCCCTCGCTACTGCCCCTCTTTGCCCACCTGCCCGGTATCGATGATCTGCGGACGCCAGGGGACATTGCCCTAGAGGCCTTTGATGCCCACCTGCCCCTGATGAGCCTGCCCTATTTGGCCCAAACCACCCTTGAGACGATCCCCGCCATCGTCCCCTATTTACAAGCGGATCCAAGCCGTTGTCCCCTACCGCCATCGGGCGATCGTCCCCGCATCGGCATCGTTTGGGGCGGCAGCCCCACCCATGGCAATGACCGTCATCGTTCTACGCCGTTACAGGCTTGGGAGGCGGTTCTGCAATTGTCCAACCTAGCGTTTTACAGTCTACAAAAGGGCGATGGTCGAAGACCGGTCTCAAGAGACCATCGCGCCCAAGCGCTGGCCCAGTTCCCGGATACGCTCCCGGTCCACGACCTAGATCCGATCATTCAAGACTATGGCGATACCGCTGCAGTCATTGCCCAACTCGATCTGGTGATTAGCGTAGATACTTCCGTTGCCCACCTGGCGGGTGCCATGGCCAAACCCTGCTGGACCTTACTGTCCTACAGCGCCGATTGGCGGTGGCTCAGAGATCGTAATGATTCCCCTTGGTACCCAACCATGCGATTGTTCTGGCAAACTCAACCGGGGGATTGGGCAGGGGTCTTGTCTCGGGTAGCCGCCGCTCTCAGGGAGGCTAGCGCTCGTCACTACCTCGATCCCGGCGAGGGTTAGCTATGCATGCCTTGTTCGCCGCCTGATTCTGTCGATGCTGTGACAGCTTTAGCCCCTTTGTCTGGCCCAGAGGGTACTACGCCACATCAAGATATAGATAAAACCCGCGATGAGGGTGCCGATATTCCACTTAAAGGATTTTTCAAACAGATCCCGGCGGCGAGAGGAGAGGGCATTCTCGGCTTCAGCCAAGAGGTTAGCCTGGTTCTCTTCGATAGAGGTGGTGATTTGATCTTTGAGTTCTGGCACGTTGAGGCTGTCTTCAATGGGGGTGACCTCTTGACCGCTTAGGGCCTGCACCAAGTTGATCAATTCCTCTTCGGTACTAATGCCCGAGACCTGCTCCTTCGCTTGCTCAACCTGGGCCTGCAGCTCTTCGGTCTGGGCCGCAATTTGCCGCTGGTTTTGGCGATCAATACGAAGGGTGTTAACCACGCTGAGGGGCAGCAGTAAAAAGAAGATAATTGCCGCCACTAAGGTCAACCAAGACAGAATCCTCATGAGGGGTGGCTCCCAACGTCGTCGCTCCTCTGGACCACCGGCAAAGATAAAGCCCAAGCCAATCAGCATCACCGGCACCCGCTCAATCACCTGCCCAAAGGCTTGGAACTCCCATTGAGGATTGAGCAAAACTGGCGGAATCAGGATTTCACCCAAGTCGACTAGACCTAAGGCCACCAAGCCATAACCGACCAGATGTAGGGGTTGCAGGGAACCCAGCAGTCCTTTTCGCGATTTCCATAGTTGGCGGACCGCCTGGCTAATTTGTTCGGTATCGGGCGTGGTCATGGCACCTCAGACTCCTTGGTGTGAAAACGCAAATCGGATTCAGCACTTTACGTAGCAGCTCACAGCGCAATTATTCCCCTGAATTAGTTTTCCTAGCAACATGTTGCCCCTAGCCAAAACCAGAGGCTGTTGCAGATTTCGTATTTTGTCCCAGACCTCTGCGTAGCCTTAACGATCTCGCCTCCCCTGCTGCTCAGAACATTCAACAAGCAGCCCCATAGAAGAACGCCATCAAAAAACAACTTTCTATCGGTTATCACTGACGAAACAGGCGAAGAAGTAACAACAAAGTCCAATTAACCTGTCAGACATACCGTCAAGAACACTGAATCAGATTGGATTTTGGCGTTTTTGCTCATGTCGCCTTCAAATGCCTCTGGTTTTCATGAGCGTTTTGTAAGAATCGAGAAATGTATCTATAGCTACAAATCAACCCTGTGTATCTTGAGTTCAGGTCAGACATTTCCGCCCTGCCCCTCAAGCAACATTCGTCTTATTCACGGCGTCAACCCATGGTTAACTTCAAGCAATTTTCTGCAGTAATGGCCACCGTTGCAGGCTTAACTGTTGCCTCTGCAGCGGTGGTTGCCCCGGCCCAAGCCTTTACCGTTACCCCCTCTTCAATTACGGATGACGACTTTCGCAGTCTGCTTACCCAGGGTGACTTTTCAGAGCTCTTTGTCGCCGAGAGCCGTATGGGTAATAACGGTAACTCCGGCGATCGCGAACTCGGTATCAATGACGCCTTAGTTCCCGATGGTAACGGCGGTTTCAAAGGAGCTGCACCTCTGGATGAAGGGCAACGGGTCTGGCAATCTGGATTAGCGGTTGCCTTTGAGTTGTCCTACGATGCCCTCACCAGTCAAATCGCTTACAAGGTCGGCGGCCAGACCCTTGAAGCAAGTATTGCACCGAGTTCTCCCGACAGCATCTTTCTGCGGACCCGCGCTCAGGGTAAGAAGAACACCGTTAGCAGTGCCTTAACCCTGCAAAATCTGATGTTGGATGAGGGTAATGGCTTCCAAACGATAAATGCGGGGCTATCATCCTCTGCGACCGGAGCCGGTAAGGATGTAGATTATCTGATCATCTCTGGCTTGGTTGGTTCCTTCACCCTCAAGGGTGAGCAAATCTTCGACTGGGAGGGTCAGCTGCCCACCGGTTCTCGTCTGGCCACCCAACTTAAGGTTGGCGTGAGCTCTGAAGCGGAGGCTGTGCCCGAGCCTCTAACCATCCTCGGAACCCTGGCTGCGGGCGGCCTTGGCTACGGCATGAAGCGCCGCCGTGGTTCTCAGATCGCCGAGAACGCCTAATTTCTTATTGAGTGTTTCCCGAAAACCAACTGAAATCAGACCGCCCCCAGCCTTGGCTGGGGGTTTTCTATGGGTATGGAGTTGCATTTAAGCTGTAGCGGCTGTCAACTTGTCGCTCTAAACACTGGGCTCGGGCGCTGCGCTGCTTTTTTGTCGCTTGGCCCGCTGCACCGGATCCATCCAGCGCTCTAAGAAGTTAAAGACCTGGGCCGACAAGGTATTGAGCACCAGATATACCAGGGCAACGGAGATATAGATTTCAAAGGCCCGGTAGTTGGTCGCTACGATTAGCTGTCCTTGCCGGAATAATTCTTCAAAGCCAATCACGGCCACTAAGCTGGTGTCCTTCAACAAGGTAATAAACTCATTCCCCAGAGGCGGAATCATCCGCCGAAAGGCTTGGGGAAAGACCACATAGCGGAGCGTTTGGGCTGGCCCCAGGCCAATGCATTCTGCAGCTTCCCACTGCCCCCGCTCGATCGACTGAATGCCGCCCCGCACGATTTCAGCTAGATAGGCGGCGGAGTTGAGGCTGAGGGCAAGGACGGCAGCCACTAGGCGATCGAAGGTAAAGGTAAACCCAAGGGCAGTGGCCAGGGCGGGAATGCCGAAGTAGATCATAAAGATCTGCACCAGCAGGGGCGTCCCTCGAAAGAAGTCCACATAAATCCGAGCCGCAATCTTGATGGGGACCGCAACGGATAAACGAGCCATGCCCAATAAGGTGCCGCCGATCAGCCCCAGCAATACCGACATGGCGGTGAGTTGTAAGGTAACTAATGCCCCTCGCAACAGGTTAGGTAAGGCATCAAGAATGTATCCAAACGACTCAGCCATAGGGAACCCTTAATGATGTGAATGAATGGGGAACACAGCCCCTAAAACAAACTTGAATCTAAAGCCTCCCTGAGCGGGGGCTACTGCCCATACATCTCTTGGTTTGGATGCTCTCAATGCTGCATAACCTCCCTTAATCCCTCCTTGCTAAGGAGGGAAACTAAGTTCTCCCCCTTGGCTCTAGCGTTAGCGGCGCAAAGCGCGGGGAGCTAGAGGGGGTCTACAGCAATTTTTGGACAGGCCAGGACTTATGTATAGGACGCAACTGAGCGGGGGTGAGGTAGGCAGGCATTTTGGGCGAACCCACCCCGCCCTACGGGCACCCCTCCTGGGAGGGGATGCTTAATGCTTAGAAGGCAGACTCAGGCAGTTCAGGGGGTTCTGCACCAAACCACTCTTGGTAAATCTCGGCGTAGGTGCCGTCGGCAATCATGGTGGCCAGGGCATCATTGACGGCCTCCAAGTTGGCCGAGTCCTTGGGTAGGGCGATGCCGTAGAACTCCTCGGTGAGCAGCTCACCCACCACCTTGAGACCGGTGATGTTATCGGAGGAAATTGCAAACAGGGTTACGGGGGCGTCGTTAATCACCGCGTCCACGTTGCCATTCACCAGCTCTTGCAGGGCCAAGGGGGCGGAGTCAAAGGTGCTGATTTCTGCCCCAGGAATCTCTTCGGCTTGGCCAGCGCCGGTGGTGCCAATTTGCACGGCAATCTTTTTGCCCTCTAGATCTTCGAAGCTGGCAATATCATCGTTGCCTTCTTGGACGGCGATCGCCAGACCCGCCTTAAAGTAAGGGCTGGAGAAATCAACTGTGTTGGCCCGCTCTTCGGTAATGGTCATGCCGCTGATAGCCGCATCGACGGTGCCCGATTGCAGGGCCGGAATAATGCCGTCAAACGGTAGGCTCTCGAATTGGATCTCTAGGCCAGCGGTTTCACCGATCGCCAGCATCAGGTCAATATCAAACCCTTCTAGTTCGCCGTCGGCCCCTTGGGATTCAAAGGGGGGGAAGGCAGGTTCTGTAGCCACCGTTAGAACGCCATCGGCTGCAGGGGCATCTGCCGCACCATCGGTCGTGGTCTCAGCACCGCCACAGGCAGCCACCATCAAAGACAGCCCCACCCCAAGGGCAAACCGCCGCATAAATTGGGATCTTGTTAAATCGATCATCTTATTCACACCTCATATCACCGTAAATGAGCTGCCCAACAAATGGGCAATTGCATTATTTAACCAGGCGTACCGCTGGTTCGGGCGGTTTTAGCTTAAGCAAACCTTAAACAAACGCAGCTCCGTTTGTTTGCCCCTCATCCTATGGGGGATTTCCCCGAGATTTCAGTAGCTTTGGCATCAAGAAGCAGCGCGATCGTTGCCTTGAGGTTACAAATGCCCATCGAGTCGGGTGTTACGCTAACAGCCAAATTCCCCCGTTGTTCTCTCCCTTGGCCCCTATCTATGGAAAATGCCGCTATTTACTTCCAGGACGTCGAGAAAAGCTTCGGCACCCTATCGGTGCTTAAGGGCATCAGCGGCCAAATCAACCGAGGTGAGGTGGTCTCAATTATTGGCCCGTCGGGTTGTGGCAAGAGTACGCTGCTGCGCTGCTTTAATCGACTGGAGCAGATCAATGGGGGCCAACTGCTGGTGGATGGCATGGATTTGGCCAAGCCCAATCTGACCCGTAAACAGCTTTTGGGGCTGCGGGCCAAGGTGGGCATGGTCTTCCAGCAGTTCAACCTGTTTCCCCACATGACGGTGCTGGATAACCTCACCCTCGCCCCCCGCAAGGTGCTAAATCAAGCGCCGAAGGAGAGCAGCCATATGGCCCGGTCCTACTTAGAAAAAGTGGGCTTGGGTGAAAAGGCCGATGCCTACCCCGATCAGCTCTCTGGGGGGCAAAAGCAGCGGGTGGCGATCGCCCGCGCCCTCTGTATGGAGCCCGATATTCTGCTATTCGACGAACCCACGAGCGCCCTTGACCCAGAGCTAGTGGGTGAAGTGCTGATGGTGATGAAGCAACTGGCAGAAGAGGGCATGACCATGGTGGTGGTCACCCACGAGATGCAGTTTGCAAAGGAAGTCGGCGATCGGGTGTTTTTCTTAAATCAAGGCAAGGTAGAAGAGCAGGGTAATGCCCGTGAAGTCTTGACCTCGCCCCGTAGCGATCGCCTCCGTACTTTTCTGAGTCGCATGAGTGGCACGTTGGTTTAAGGCGAATTCTGAGAGAGGAATCAATAAGCGGGTTCACTGAGCAGCAATCCTGAGGGAGGGTCTTTAGGATGAAGTTAGCCTTTTGCTTAGGAACGCAAATTGAGTAAGTCCGGCATGGCCCTCACCCCAGCCCTCTCCCAATCTTGGGAGAGGGAGCAAGAATTGCGGAGTTATTAAATCCTCATTCCTTAGCAATACCGATGATGCTCAACAGTCTGGTTCAACTCAGCGATAGCGGCCAATGAGGACGCCACCTAGTCTGCCAAGAATCGTGGTGATCGGGGCCGGGTTTGGAGGGCTGCAGGCCGCCCAATCTCTGAGGAACAGTGGCGCTGAGGTAGTGCTGATCGAGCGCCGCGATTATCACACCTTCATCCCGTTGCTGTATCAGGTGGCTGCGGCCCAGATTTCTGCTGATACCGTTGCATACCCGGTGCGGACCCTGCTGCGTCGCAACCACAAGCTGCGCTTTATCTGTGCAGAAGTACAGCGGATCGATTTTGACCAGCGGTTGGTGGACATTGGCGATGCCGCGATTTCCTACGATTACTTGGTGCTGGCCACCGGAAGCCAAACCCAGTACCTGGGCGTGAACGGGGCTCCGGCCCACAGCTTTACCCTCAGAACATTGGAGCAGGCGATCGCCCTACGCAATCATCTACTCCGCTGTTTTGAGCAGGCGGAACGGGAAACGGATCGGCAAATTCGCCAGCAGCTTTTGACTCTGGTGATTGTCGGCGGTGGTGCCACGGGTGTGGAGATAGCTGGATCCTTGGTGGAGCTACAGCGGGCGCTCAAGCGCGACTATTGCGGCATTGATCTGGGGGAACTGCAGATTGTGCTGGTGCAGGCGGGGCCGCGCCTATTGCCTGACCTGCCTGAACGTTTGGGCCATTACGCCGCCCACAAGCTGCGCCGCCTGGGGGTCAAAATTCATCTGCAAACCCGAGTGCGCCGGGTCACACCCACCGCCGTTGAATGGCAAGACGGCAGCACCTTCGGAACGGGGACCGTGATTTGGGCGGCCGGACTCGAAGCGGCTTTGCCCAGAGTTGTAGCCCCGCCCCCAACAGGCAACCGCCAGAAGCTGAAGGTGCAGCCGACATTGCAATTGCAAAATCAGACTCGGGTTTATGGAATTGGAGATGTGGCCGAGGCCCGACATAAGGGCCAGCCCTTGACCGGGGTTGCCCCTGAGGCGCTGCAACAAGGGGTAGCAGTGGCTCGCAACATTCGCCGCCAACTCCGGGGAAAAAGCCCACAACCCTTCCGCTATTTCAATAAAGGGCGTTTGGCAATCATTGGGTGTAGGGCAGGTGTGGGCAAAATCGGCCCGATTTTACTCACGGGTTTTTTGCCCTGGCTGATGTGGCTGGGGGTTCACCTGGTGTATTTGCCAGGATGGCGCAACCGGCTGGTGGTGCTGCTGACTTGGCTGCATGGGTATGGGTTGGGCGATCGCCCCATCCGTTTCATATTGCCGTCTTCGCGATCAGCACCCAGGCAAATTGAACCGATTCACACCAGCACCCCGGCAAGTCCTGAACCCCAGTCTCAATAAGAGGGTTTTAGAATCAAAGGGCCGCGATACGCGCCGTTAGGAGACACCATCGTGATTGCTCAAAAATATACGCCTCTAGTTGCCCGCGCCTTCATCGCCGCAATTTTCATTAACAGCGGTATCGGTAAAGTGATGGACTTTGGCGGTTTGCAGGGGGCGATTGCCAGCAAGGGTTTACCGCTGGTGCTGCTCGTAGCTATTTTCACCATTGCCTTTCAGCTCTTAGGCGGAGCAGCACTACTGCTGGGCTATAAAGCCCGCATTGGCGCTGGGTTGCTGCTGGCGTTTTTGATTCCTGCCACCTTGGTCTTTCACAACCCGATCGCAGATCCCAGCCAGATGACGCAGTTTATGAAAAATCTCTCCATCATTGGTGGAATCTTGATGGTTTTGACCTACGGGTCTGGTCCAGCCAGCCTAGACGGCCAAGCGAATTCAAGCGCGAGTTGAACCCATGAATGAGTCTTTCCCCTAAACCCACCCTCACCAAATCAACAGACCAGTACACGGTAGTAAGCTGTCACAATACCCGATGCACTTGTCACAATACTGGGCGTGAATCGTAAGTGGGATTCGAACCCATTTGCACTGCCCCAGTGCTATCAAGGAATCGGTTTACAGCCGATAAAATCCAACTTTTCCAGTTGGCGGATTTGTACTCGCTTCTGTCGAATGGCTACCAACTCATTCATGCTGAACGCGGCACAAAACCGCGTTCATTTATTCATGCTTCGATCAGATCCGTGGCCCAGTTCAGCGCTTGAATCTGAGCGTCCAGTTCTCGATACTGCCGCGACAGCTGATCGATTTGCCGTTGTAGCTCAGCCACGTTGAACGTGCTCACCAGCCGCAACTCTGAACGCATATAGCGATCCTGACGAATGGCAGCGGCGTTGATCAAACTGTCATAAGCATTCCGCTTCAGTCGCAGGCTATCCCGCTCTGCCAAAGCATCCGAAAGGATCCCAGCCTGAAAACGGGTGACCGAATTGGTCCGGTTAATGCGCTGAACCAGGCGTACCAACTGATTGGAAGTAGTTTCCAACTCTGTGATCAGGACTTGCGGATCTTCAGGGGGCTGCTCTCCTTCTTGGACCCGAGCACTCCGCATCAGTCGCTGCCGTAGTTGCTCTATTTGCTTCTGGGCATCAGCCCGCAAAATCAATGCTTCTGCTAGTTTCATAGCAATCACCTCCTAATTTTGCAAAGGTTCAAAACGTTACTGTCGAGAAAGTTGGCGCTGAATCAGTCGCACCGTTTTTGTGTTGCATTGCCGCTTGCCGACGGCATAAACCCGACGACCTTCAACAAGGTGGGCTTTTTGCCAAGGAATCATGCCGTTTAACACATCGTTGACAACTGCTGGACGGGGTTCGGGAAAGTCATCAAAGGTGATCAGATACCAGATCCCATTCAGCTGGCGGTACTGATGAAAATCATCAATGGCCAATTCATCGGTCGGCGGCTTTGATCGCTTTTGCTTTCGCGGCACCTTTTGGATGGCACAGAGTAGGCCGGTGTCTGGATGCACGTAAAAGCGATCGCGATAGTGGCACCCTAGGGGGTAACCGCAAACCCAATAGGGTTTCTTATGGGGAATGCCGTCGATGATTTCCACATGGCGTTCGACATAGTCCCAAAGGTGACTGAGGACATGTTGACCGGCCATGGTTTTGGTATCTAGCTTGCGGCACAACTTGCTGTAGACGTCGTTCCAGGGTTGGCCGACATGCGATCGCAAAAAGCGACGCAGTGGCCCTAAATGATCGGACAGGTACTTGGATTTATTTAGGGGCTTAATCAGATAGGGACTGAGTAAACCATCTTCACTAGCTTCTTGGGTGAGTTTGCGAAGGCGCTTTTTCACCCCTGGGAGCCGACGAGAACTCATCCGCATACCACTCCGAGGACGTTCAATGACGATTTCGCTCAAACGATGCTCGCTCATGGGTTTGATCGTGAATAAAAGTAGGCTGCAGTCGTTGTGTGAATATGCGAAATAACGTCATTGAACTCACCTCCATTGGGGTTATTTGGACGACACAGATAGCCCAAACTCAGGGTTGAATTTGGGGTGACCGACGGGACTCTAACCCGCTAATACTGGTTTCACAGACCAGCGCCGCGCTCTCTTTGGCCTCAGTCACAGTGGATCTGGTGGGGGTCGAACCCACAGCCTCCTGTGTGCAAGACAGGCGCTCTCCCAGTTAGAGCTACAGACCCAAAAGCAGGCGTGGTAGGAATTGTGTGTCTTTCAGACAGGCTGCGCCAACGTGTTAGCGTCTCCGGAGAAGGAACCTACACAGATCGATTTAGAAGATCTATGCCCAATCCATTAGGCGACACGCCTATATTTGGTAGTCCTGATTGGGGCAAAAGACGAGACTTGCACTCGTGTCTCCTGGTTGGAAGCCAGGGATGCTAGCTACTGCACTACTTTCGCAAATGGGGCTGGTGACAGGAGTCGAACCTGCAACCGACTGTTTACAAAACAGGCGCACCCAAGCCTATAATACTTTTGAACTAGGTTGTTTCACAGCTAAAAGCGGCCATCTGAAAGGCATTCTGGCTCTGTAACAGTGTGTGTATTTAACCTAATCTCACCCAATTGCACCTAATTGCAAGCCGATTCTAGGCAAGTTATAGGCATGGGCTTTACTGAACAGCTCAATAAAGCCAACGGACGGCTAAAGCTGTCTAAGCTCAAAGTAAGAGTGGCGGTAGTGGGTGAAAAGCTCTATTGCCGTGGCACCTTTCCACCGCCGCCAGGGAGCGCTAAAGAGCAGCCTTATCAGCAGCGCATAGCCTTAGGACTACCGGCCAATGGGAGGGGCCTAGAACTGGCAGAGAAACGAGCCAGGGACATCGGGACAGATTTAGAGAATAAGCGGTTTGACTGGGCAGACTGGCGGGGCGATCGCGCTGAGTCGGTAGGGGAATGGGTCAGCCGGTTTGAGTCGCAGTGGTCTGGTAAGCCTGATACCTGGGAGACCAACTATGCCATCTCATTTAGGCGATTGCCCCAGGATGATGCCCTTACGATCGAGCTCATCAAGCAAACCCTGGAAGCGACCACCGAAGCAGACACCAGGGCCAGATTAAGGGACTACGATGCTTATCGGCAATTACTCACCCTGGCAGGGCTAGACCCCTCGCCGCTAAAGCCTTTAAAGGGTAAGTATTCAGCATCGGCAGTTGATCCCAGAAGCCTACCGAAGGATGAGGACGTAGCAGCATGGCGACAAGTCATCACTGATCCAGGGTGGCAATGGGTTTACGGCATGATTGCGGCCTATGGGTTGCGACCCCATGAGGTTTATCAAGTTGATTTGCTCGACTTCCCGACTGTTCGCGTTCCCGATTCCACAAAGACGGGTGAGCGGTTTGTATGGCCTTTATTCCCGGAGTGGGCAGAACGTTGGGCGCTGAGCGATCGCCACTTACCGGCAATTGCGATCGAGGGGTGCTCTAACCGGAAGTTGGGGGCCAAAACCTCGAAATTCTTTCAACGGATGGAAGGGGTTATTAATAGCAATGCCTATGACTTACGGCATTGCTATGCCCGCCGCTGCTTCGAGTTTGGCTACAGCCCAGAGTTTGGGGCCAAGATGATGGGCCATAGTGCGGAAGTTCACTGCCGGACCTATCGCCGTTGGATTGATGAAAGCACTTACTTTGCTATCTATCAAAAGGGGATTGATGGGGAGCGCCCGACAGCTCCTTAAGCCTCTAAAACCTCACCCATCAGCTTTTCAATGCGGGTCACATGCCACTGATAGGTGAGGCGTCGGGCCGTGGGATTTTTAACCCGCCAATGCTGCCCTTTAATCAAGGTTTTTTGCTTCCTAAGTCTGTCTAGGGTGTTGCGTGAAACCCCCAAGGCTTCCATAGTTTTGGTAGTGCTTTGCCAGGGCTTAGCCTTTGGCTGTGTGGCAGTTTTAGACATCTTCTACCCTCCGACAATATTGGGGACCGCTCCACATCTCGAACCCATCCGATAAACGCTTAGCGATAACACTGCCCTGGGGGTGATAGCCCACCACCCGGCATTGATGCCAAGGCATAGCGGTCGCATTCTGCATCTCTACCAAGTCCCCGATCGCGAAGGCCGGAGCCGTCGATTTGTAGCCGATCGCCATGGGTTCAGCCCCAGTGATGGGCAGCGGTAGCTGGTCTCCCTTGAGCAGGTTCTTAGCCTTGCGCTTCCGTTTGGCCTTTCTGGGCTTGGGGCTCATCACTGGGATGGGGTTAAACAAATCCATCTGGCCAGGGGATGGGGCAGTTTTAGCCATCGGTTAAAACCTCCCTCTTAAGTTGTTCAAGCTTGTTTTCTAACGAGCGCTGCAGCACATAGAGCCCAGGGCCATCGAGGTTGTGTTGCAGCGGGGGGAAGTAGCCGCGCTCAGCCGCCCAACGCAGCAATACCGGGTGATTCCAACCATCAAAATGAGCCGGGATATCGGTATCAGCGCCATGGTTATCACCCCACATGGGATCTAACCAGCTCAGCTCCATGAACAGAATCATGATGGCGGTGATCGTGTCGCTGAAATCAAAAACCTCTGGGGCCTCAGATTCTGGAATAGCAAGGTTTTCCACAGGTTCAGGCATAGCTCACCCCTGTGGAAAACTCCCCTTTCCCCCCGCACCCCCCTATCCCTTCGGGGATAAGTTTTTTTAATGGAGTTGCTCCAGGGCTAAGACTCTTCATTCCCCCCCCAAGGTGTGTAAGAAACCCATTTAGCGCGGGTTCTGGCGTTCGCTCATAGGGGTTGCTTTCTAGTCCCGGACAGAGCAAATTAAAGGCCGTATCCCTTGCCTGATGGGGTATTACACACAATTTCAGAAACTCATCCAGAGTGTCGCTGTAGTGGGGGTGCCACATGTTCAGGCCCTTATAGAGGGTGGACATGCTGCAGCCTGCCAGCCTGACCAGCTCCTGAGCCCACTGGGTAACGGTTTCAAGGCGTTTGTACGTCCCCTCAGAGAGGATGGTGTACATAGCCCGCCTAATCCGTTCTTCGGCGTCCCATGAGCGGGCCTTATTGCCGTTGGGCTCCGGTTGCAGGGGATAAACCGTCTCGCCTTGCGGCCCATTGCCCTCACTCCGGGCCGGGTAGTAGTAGTTTTCGACTGAGCGCGCCCAGCAGAGGGCCTTACGGTTGATGTGGTGCTGATGGCGGCAATAGGTTTCATAGCCCGGAGAGCCGATCGCCCTATCCGCCACATAGGTGGCCAATTCCTCTCCCGAGAGCCCCAGGAACACCCGGCCAAAGGTGGCAAATTGCTTTAACAGGTAGTTGGTTTGGCCGTAATCGGTCCAGCCTTCTGCGATCTCATGCTGCAAGTCATCGCGCCACTGTTCAAGCTTGGTCTGTAGGCGCTTGTGTTTGCGGCGATTGCGCTTGGCAAAGCTCATCGCCTCTAACAGCTCTGGCAGCACTTGAGCCTTAGCGGCAAAGTCCCAGGACCAAAAGAAGCGCTCTAAGCTATCGCCCACGGGCTGATAGGCATGATTGAGCATGATTGAGCCGCTACCGGGTTGCAACGGTAGCCGATGGCCCTGGTACTCGACAAAGTCCTTTTTGTTCCACGAGCGCCCAAAGGCTTTGGTATTGGGCATGATTTCGAGCTGGCCCTCAGCGATCGCAAAGCCGAACGCCTTTAGGCAGTTCTTGAGCGCACAGGCAAAGTCGAAGGTTTTGACCGGTTCCGGCAGGGGGATGTAGAGGTGGATGCCGCCGCTATAGCTGGAGCGGATTGGCACGGTGCGATAGATGCCGATGGTTTCGAGGGCCTCGTCAATCTCGCCAAGGCTTTTGTCGTTGAGGTAGGCGCTGCCCTTGTCGATGTCGATAACGGCGTATTGGGTGGTGTGGCCAAAGCGCACCCCGAGGGCTACGGCAGCATCTTGCCAATGCGACCAAAAGACGCGGGGCTTGAGGGGATAGCGGGTGACGGTTTGCCAGTCGAGGCCGCGATCGTGCTTGAGCAGAAAGGCCCATGGGTATGAGCCGAATAGCTCCCAGAGGCG
>ERZ1740060.301-NODE-301-length-35196-cov-5.397541_pt1 | contig 35196 bp, 35 predicted proteins | sample MGYA00581743_ERZ1740060 | MGnify/ENA primary metagenome ERZ1740060 (study PRJEB43018, sample SAMN04849235) | marine metagenome | isolation source: floating plastic debris | place: Pacific Ocean | collected 2008-08-27 | study: EMG produced TPA metagenomics assembly...
ACCGCGGACCTACTGATTACAAATCAGTTGCTCTACCAGCTGAGCTATAGGGGCCTTCGCGGCGGAATACGCACTCTGCGCAGACAGTGCAAGCCCTCTCGCATCAATACGAGATCATCAAAAGACATTTTACCGCCGCTTAAACGACGTATAGTACATCGCAACAAAAACGAGGCAGGTCGCATGCAAGTGGTGCTCCATGCTGGTGCGCATTTTACGGACGATAACCGGCTCATTGATTGCTTGCTGCGCAATGGCGAAAGCCTCGCGGCGGAGGGCACATATGCGCCCGAGGCCCGGGCGTTTCGCCGTGTCTTGCGGGGAACCGTTCACAATGCGCTGTCACATGGGTTGACGGACGACGGCATCGCTGCCGTTCATGAAAGCCTTGCGCTGGATGAAACTGTGACTCGCCTCATCCTGTCGAACGCTTCCTTTTTCGGAACGCCGAAAATGGCCGTGGGTCAGGGCCTGTTCTATCCTGGTGCCGAAGACCGGCTTGCCGTTTTCCACGACATTTTCAGCGATGGCAATCTGGAGCTCTTTCTGGGCCTGCGCAACCCCGCCACCTATCTGCCCGCCCTTTTTGCCACTGTGCCTAATCGCGATATGGACGCATTCCTTAGTGGGTTCGATCCGGAAGACTTCCGCTGGTCAGAGACGATCGCCCGCTTTCGCAGCTGCTTCCCGGATATGCCCATCACCCTGTGGTGCAACGAGGACAGCCCGCTGATCTGGGGTCAGATCCTGCGTGAAATGGCCAGTCTTGCCCCCAATGCCGTGATAGAGGGGGAATTCGGTCTGCTCAAAGAGATCATGACCGACAAGGGCTGGGCCCGGTTCGACCGGTTCATCGACAGGCGGCCAAATCTGAGCGAGGCGCAGAAACGCCGCGTCGTGCAGGCCTTTCTTGAAGCATTTGTGAAAGTCGACGAAATCGAGGAAGAGCTTGATCTGCCGGGTTGGGACGAGGCGCGTATCGATGCCCTCACCGAAAGCTATGACGAGGATATCGAGGCGATTGCCCGGCTCCCCAACGTGACATTGCTGACACCCTGACGGCTTTCCCTCCAGAACGCGGTCACATGCCGAGGGCTTGCTTATACATATCAAGAACGGCCTCTTCCTCGGCCAGGTCGTCCTTGTCCCGTTTGCGCAAAGCAATCACCTTTCGCATGACTTTCGTGTCATACCCGCGTGCCTTTGCCTCTGCCATGACCTCTTTTTGCTGGTCTGCAATGTCTCGTTTCTCAGACTCGAGCCGTTCGAAACGTTCGATGAATTGCCGCAGCTCATCTGCCGTCACACGGTACTGGGTGTCAGTCTGAGGGGTTTGGTCATCCATGGAAAGCTCCGGTCAGCTATGGGCTGGTTGCAGGTCGGGCCTTGTGAGTAGCGCTCTGCTCAGACGGCTTCAAGCATTTCTCTGCCTCATCTTGTAGGCTTCTGCCACATGGTCTATCCGCGCGGCAAAGGAGACCGGCCAATGACGATCCTGATCTGGCTTGGCGCCAGCGTGACGCTGGGCGGCCTCGCCCTTTTGGTTTGGTGCATTATCAAACTGTTCCAGCTTCGGCGCGCCGGGCATGACGAAGACGCGATGAAGACCGCGATGCAACGTCTTGTTCCTTTGAACACGGGCGCGCTGCTCTTGTCGGTCCTGGGTCTCATGCTCGTTGTTTTAGGGATTATCCTGAGCTGAGATGGTTTTCGGCCCGGCCTCGTCAGGCGGGTCGAAGAACCCCGCGCCATGCTTAACCATATCTTCGATAAGCGGGTCCGGTGTCCAGAGTTCAGACACCGGAGCCAGCCGCTTCATCGCCCGCAGGAGTGGCAGCAAACCGTGCTGATCGGCCTGAAACAGCAGCCCGCCGCGATCCCGCGCCAGTCCGAACCCCCTGACCAGACACAGATCGGCGAGCACCGGTTGCTCGATCCGACCGGTGCGTATCATGCGGGCCACGTGGTTCACCACAGCGGCATGCACCGCGTTGGGGATCGATACATCGGGCAGATCCGCAACGATTCCGGACCGCTGACGCCATCCGGCAAGCCACGCCGGTAAATCAGGGTCGACGGCCGGCCCTTCCGGCCCGGCACTGCATAGCGCGCCGGCTCCCGGCCAATTGCGGTTCATGAAGACCAGCCGTTCGTCCAGCCAGTCCGGGCCCGGCACGCCCGGGAACACGCGCAATACCTGTGCCAGAACGTGATCCGCCCCTTCCCGGTCGATCATATCGAGAACGCCACGGGCAAAACCCAGGTGTCGCGCGCCGTCTTCCAAAGCCTGCGGATCAGCCCCGTGCCGCGCCAGAACAAGCGCGGCCATATAGAGCGGTGCCGATACATGCAGGCCGGGCGATGGCTCCGGGTGCGACCGCATCAGGACCGTGCGCCCCATGCGCGAAAAAAAACGCGCGGTGGTGGCAAGCGCCTCGGGTGGTGTTTCCTCAAACGACTGGAGCTCAACCATCGACGCCGGATGCGCGGGACGATAGGGATTGAGGCCAAGGGTCTCTGCCCCGGTTCTCCGCGCCTGTTCGGTTGGCGATACACCTTCGTCGAGAAGACACCAGACCGCGCTTTGAGCAACCCCAATCGGGCCGTCCCACGCGGTTCCCGCATCAAAGACAAGATCGGCTTCTCTGAGCACTTCAGGATCATCGCTCAGACTAAGTCGTTCAATCATCGTATCGCAGGCCTCGGCCGACAAGACCCCACGCCGCACGAGCCCCGACAGCACGGCATCGACCGCCTTGGCGAGATCCTCGGCCTCAGCGAGGTCAGGGGCATAGAGGATCACCTCTTCGCAGACCTCCAGAGACGACGCGGCCAGTGAAACACCGCGCGCCCCGCCGGAGACCACAGCGACCACATCCGTCGGGTGCGCTTTGGCCTGCAATCCGGCCACGGCACGGGCTGCGAGCCGGTCCGCGGCGAACAAATGACGCCGCGCCCGCGACGCTGCGCTTGTGCGCCATTCCTCGGATGCAGTGACTTCGAGGTCGAGACCCTGCTCGAACGGAAGAAGCAAGGCGGCCTCAACCGCGCGAACAATATCCGCTTCGACCCCGTTGACCTGCTTGATCGCCTGATGCGCGGTGCGAATAGCAGCCTCATAGCCTGCGGGATCCGACAGACCGCCGCTGGCCTCGCTGGTTGGCGTCCAGGACCCCGTCTCCGCGAGGCGTCGCGCCAGATCCTGAGCATCGCGCAGCGGCAGACCTTCGGTGATCCGGTCGAACAGACCGTCAAGGCGGGGATCTTCCACCGCGATCGTACGCCCCTTAAGAAGCATCTCCAGCGCGCTGCGCGCACCGGTCAGTCTGGGCAATCGTTGCGTGGCGCCGCCCGCAGGCACCATGCCGAGGCTCACCTGAGGCAGCGCCACCTTGACCCCTGCGCGCGCCACTCTTGCATGCGCCGCAAGCGCGATCTCAAAACCTGCTTCCAGAGCCGGACCGTTCAAAGCGACAACCACCGGTTTTGAGTGGTTTTCAATGGCCTGCGTCAGTTCGCGCAGTGTCGGGCCTGTTAGGCCCTGGTCATATTCCCGCAGATCCAAACCACTGCAAAAGACGGCGCCTGTTCCCGTAAGAACCACGCCCTTGACCTCGGGGGCGTCTTCCGCCTCGTTCAGTGCGCGGATCACATCTGCGCGCACATCCGGCGTCAATGCGCCTTCTCCAGGGCGCATCAGGCGTATAAGCGCGATCCCGTCTTCGACATCGCTCGCAATTTCCGACACGCCGCCTTGCCCCGCTCCGTGCTGCCTTCTCAGCGGGATCTCTTCTGAGATGACCACGCCGTGAGACCAGTTAGACCGCAAATGCGGTCGTCTACGCAACGGCTGTCAGCGCGGAACGCGTCTCAGACCGGTAAATTATCGAATTGTGCCTCAATAGCCTCATCAAGCAACGCGGTGTTGAGCTGCGCAATATCGCAGGGCACCCGCGCCCCGGACTGGCGCGTCCGCGCGATCAGATAGTCGAGTTTCGGTTGCATGATGTGGCGTTCGTCGGCCGCCATCGACAGGATCTGCCGATGCAATCGGTGCATTTCTGTGACACACGGATCCATGATGGTCTCCTCTATCGGCAGCTGCGCCTCACACACAGGCATGCCGTCTCCCTGATACAACCATACCACGAATCATGGCTACGAGCCATGTGATATGGCGCATTCGGCATCTCTTTTCACGCAACTGCCTAAACATCGATCAGTTGCACGCGGTCCTTTTTTGATCAAACGCGCAGCATGCGAGGACCGCCCCGTGACGGGTCGGAGGCGGAGACGGTTGCGCCTTATCCGGTTCGGGCGGACCAGAGTGCTGCTTTGCCTGAATTTTCCCGCACGGATCCTCGACGCAATGAAGTCCTGCGCATAGGTTTTGACCGGCAAAGGATGTCTTGCACTTTACAGGTACAAGTCTTCACGACACCTGCCGCAGACACGGAATGATCGCGCCATTGACGCACGATGCCTTGAGCGGTTTTTTGCGAAAGCGCAGACCGCCTGCCAAAGGGCTGCGGTTCATTCGTCCAGATCGATATCGGCAACCATCATGGGCAGCGGCGCGAAATCCCCATCATCAGCCGCATCATCGGGCGGCAGTTCGTCAGGCAGATCACTTTCGGGAATATCTTGCAGCAGGTCATCAAGATCGCCCGCCACATCGTCCAGGCCGCCAAGCGCGGGCCAGTCGTCTTGCCCTGCCGGGGCCGCGCCTTCCGCGTCCGGCTCAGACATATCCAGACCGATCTCTGCAAGCGCGTTCTCCCCCGTTGGATCGAGCGCGGCCGCCTCTCCATCTGTGGGCGGTGCGATCTGCGCGGGGCTCCCTTCGCTTTCAGCGGGTTGAGCCGTCTCGGCCTCACTGTCAGGTTCGTCTTCCAGGGCGGCATCTGAAATCAGTTGAACGGCTCGAAAGCCTTCAAACTGGCCAAGCTTAAAACGCGCCACCTCGTGATCGCCCGCTCCCAGCAGGATCCCGTCCGACAGCATCCCGGGATCAACTACCAAAGTTGTGCCCGGCGCCCAGGTCAACACCTCGTTCAGCGGCCGGCGCAGGCGCGCCAGCGCGGCGTCCAGTGTCACAGGCGCGTTCATCGCGGCCCTTTCTAGCTTGCGGGCAAGCGCGTCCAGACCGCCATGCGCGCCACCCTCCGGAAGTTGCGGTCGATGGGGCAGGTAAATGTCCATCAGACCGGTCCGTTTGCCGGGACCGAGATCCGCATTCAGGCGATAGAGTTCGAAGTCAGGCGCCTCCAATCCAAGGACAAGCGTGCGCGCATCCTCCACCATGTCCCCGAACCGCAGGCCATCGGCACCGCTTTCAATGTCCTCCTCGGCAAGGATCTGATGAAACCGGTTGAGCACCTCGTTGATCAGGGGCTGGGTGATCGCAGCATCTGTATGCGTAAACGGGCGGGGGTCCGGCATCCTGTCACGAAGCTGCCCGATTAGTTGGACCTCAATGAGCGCTGTCACCAGAGCATGGTCCAGCTTCGCGGCTCCCCTGATGCCATCCGTACCGTCGAGCACAATCATCAGACCGCCCTCACCCAGGCTCGATTCCATCTGTTGGAGCGGTACGGTCACCTGCTCCACCGTGCGGACGACCAGAGCGAGTTGCAGAAGGCTCTCCGCCGTTTTGGCCATCGACAGGCGCAAGGCTTTGGCCGGCGACATCTCGCGCGCGTCAAATTCATCGCGCGCCACTTTGGCCTTGCGATGGATTACTGAATATTCGGCCGTCTGGCTCATGTACGTGTGCCCGTCGCCTCCGACCCGGTTGATTTGGACGTTGTGGAGGGTTCTAGGCGCAATATGGTTACCAAGCGATTGAAATCCGCGCGCCACATGAGGGGTGCCCGCTCTGCGGGATTACTGTGCGGCTCTGACCGAAACCGGCTCGCCCGGCGGGATACTCACACGAAAGGACGCCCCTGACGTGACCGGCACATAGGCGATCGCGCCCCCCAGACGGGTCATGATTTCCCGACAGATTGCAAGACCGAGCCCAGCCCCCCCGGCCTTGGTTTCACTGACGCGTGCGAACTTCTCAAAGATCGTGGCCTGCTTGTCCGCCGGAATACCCGGACCATTGTCGGTAAAGTCCACGACAAGCTCCCCCTCGGGATCGGAGACAACATCAATTCTAAGATGCGGATCACGCACGTCACAGTACTTGCGGGCGTTTGAAATGACATTGATGAACACCTGAGACAGACGGTCCAGATCGGTATAAAGGTCGATCTGCTCGGACGCGCGATCCCGTTTGACGGTGAAGCCGCCATTTGAAACACCTGCCGCCGCAATCGCGCGGTCGAGTACATCGTCAAGTCGCCCGTGCTGCAGATTGAGCACGATCTGCGCGTTTTCCAGCACGCTGAGATCCAGAAGGTCATCCAGAAGCCGGGTCAGCCGGATCGCCTCGTCGTAGATGATCGTGGCATATTTCTGCAATTCAGTTTCCGACAGGCCGCCTTCCCTCAGAATATCAGAGAACGCGCGGATCGATGTCATTGGGGTGCGCAACTCATGGCTGATCTGGCTGAGAAACGCATCCTTCTGCACCGAAATCTGAGTCAGTTTCTCATTCACCTGCCGCAATTGACGTGCGGTGCGCTCCTGTTCCTCTGTCTTGGCTTCGAGGCGATTGGAATACTCCATGATCTGGGCGGTCTCGTCCGCGACGGCCATCAGATCCTGGACCGACACCACGGCGCGGCCGACGATTTGACTGATCATCGCATGAGCGGTTGCCGCCCCCACAGATCCGGCGAGCGCGCGTTCCAGCCGGGCGAGGAAATCCGGGGTCGTCTCCGGCAGGTTACCGATCAGGCCCTGATCCCTGGCTGCGGCAGAGAACAGAGCCTGTGCCTCCCGTGCCCCCATAATGCGTTGGGTCATGATCAGCAGGTCCTCGCTCTGCGCCATGCCGGCCGACCAGCCGCGACTCGTCGGCGTGGAATGCGCGAACACATTGACGAATTGCGCGCCCTGCAAACGCTCCGCCGGTTGCGGAAAGGAAACAAGCGAGACCACGATGAAAACGAGCGTGTTAAAGGACACACTCCACATGAACGCGTGCACGACAGGATCAAGGGAACTGACACCGAACAGCGCTTGGGGCCGGAGCGCCGTCAGCCCGAAAGCGCCGTTCTCAAGAACCGTTTGTGGCAGGATCGCCGAGGGCCCGAAACTGGGCAAACACAGGCAATAGGCCCAGATCGCGAAACCAATTCCCAGGCCGGCCAATGCGCCACGCCGGATGGCGCCGCGCCAAAACAATCCTCCCACCAACGCTGGTAAGAACTGTGCGACACCGACAAAGGAAATCAATCCGATCGCTGCCAGCGCCGCGCCTCCACCGGATAGCCGAAAGTAGAGATAGCCGAGAAACAGGATCACCGCGATGCTCAGGCGCCGCGCGCGCAGGGCCACTTGGCGCACATCCCCCGACATGACCGCGCTGTCATCCGTCAGCCACAGCCAGACCGGCATCACAACATGGTTCGACACCATGGTGGATAACGCGATGGCAGCCACGATCACCATGGACGTGGCGCTGCTAAAGCCCCCGAGAAAGGACAGGATGGCCAGACCCTCCTGCCCCGCCATCAAGGGCAGAGTGAGCACGAACATGTCCGGGTTCGCGCCAGCTGGCAGCAGATCGAGGCCAATCGCGGCAATCGGAACCACGAACAGGCTCATCAGCATCAGATAGGCCGGGAAGGCCCAGGATGCGGTGCGCAGGTGGCCTTCGTGCTCATTTTCCACGACCATCACCTGAAACATACGGGGCAGACAAATGAAGGCGGCCGCCGACAGCAAGGTCAGTCCGACCCATCGGCTTCCGGGCACCTCGAAATCCGCCAGCGCCGAGGCATCGATCCTCGCAAGCGTCCCGTTCACTCCGCCGCCCAGACCCCAGACAACAAAAACGCCCACGGCCAGCAATGCGAAGAGTTTAACGACGGCCTCAAGTGCAATCGCCATGACAAGGCCATGATGGCGTTCATTGGCGTCCAGATTGCGCGTCCCGAAAAGGATCGTGAAAATGGCCAGACCCGCCGCCACCCAGAGCGAGGTGGTGACCTCGTTGATCTGACCCCCGTCCGGTCGACTGGCCTCGGCAAAGGCCGCATAGGACAGAGTGACCGATTGCAGTTGCAGCGCAATGTAAGGCGTTGTGCCGATCACTGCGAGAAGTGTGACACAGACCGCGAGTGCGTTGGACTTGCCAAAGCGTGAAGAGACAAGATCAGCGATCGACGTGATGCGCTGGCTCCGGCCCACCCGTACCATCTTGCGCAGGGTCCACCACCAGCCAATCATAACCAGCGTGGGTCCAAGGTAGATGGTGACGAACTCGAGGCCGGACCGCGCCGCAAACCCCACCGCCCCATAGAAGGTCCACGCCGTGCAGTAGATCGAGAGCGACAGTGTGTAGATCAACGGCGAGTGCAGCCAGCGCGCATGTCCCTTCAGGGCGGCTCTGTCGGCGGCGAAGGCGACAACAAACAGCAGCGCGACATAGGCGAGACTGACCAGAACGAGAACGTTCACGATCTCCATCTCACTCTGCGGCCCCCGCGCCCCCGGGTGCAAGCGGCTCTTTCGCCTCTGGTTCCGGATGAAGCCTGCGGGAAATCACCCCGGACGCCACCGCCAGCCCAATCCAGACGAGAAAGAGATAAACCATGACAGTGACTGTCCGCACCGGGCTCTGGGCCGCTGCCGCGCCTTCGGTCACGCCCGTCCCGGGTGCGATCCAGAACAACGGGAACATGAACAAACCGATGCCCAGAACCGGCATCAGACGCGCGGCATCGGCCATCCGTCGACGGTAATAGGCGCGCCTGTCGACGAAGAGAGGCGCGCGTTCGGTACTCATGACGCCACCAGATCCCGCACCGCGTCGAGAACCTCAGCATTCGAAAACGGTTTTGTCATGTACCGGCTTGCCCCGGCTCTGACCGCCATTTCCATGTCCTTGGCCTGCCCCCGCGCGGACAGCATCAGCACCGGAAGGCCGTTCAGCGTCTGATCCGACCGTATCTCACTCAGAATGTCGAAGCCGCTTTTGCCCGGCAGCATAACATCGAGGATGACAAGGTCCGGCGCACGGTGTCGGACGGCGTCAATCGCGTCATGGCCGTTGGAATGCGTGTTCACGTCCCAACCGTCGCGCGACAGGATGAACTTGACCGCTTCAATGATGTTTTGCTCATCCTCGATCAGAAGAACTTTCTTGCTCATCCAATCGGCCTCCCCTCCGATTAAATTTGCGGTTTCTTTGACTACTTAGCAGATCACTCCTTCTGTCAAAAGGGGCATGACAAAAGGAATGATGCACTGTGAAACCTGCTGCTCAGATGGCCACTGGACAGGATGTCTGACCACAGATCAGGCACGGCTCCGCCATTGGCTGCGGGGCGGCGCGGCCCGCACGACCGATATCCGGCACCAGAAGCATGTAGGCGCGACGTAATCCGGGACTGTCGAAACCTGCAGGACGGATCTGTTCGCTGATGGTATACGTGCGCAGCCCATTCCCATCATGGCGCAAACGGGACTGGATGGGCCGTCCGGGCGCAGCCAACGCTTCGCGCAGCGGCCAGAGCGCGCAGCCCACGCCACTGCGCGGCGGCAGAAGCCCCAGCACGGGTTTGCGCAGCAGGATCGCCCCGGTCGTATCCATCATGACAAACCCGGTCGGGCCCATTCGTTCTTCGGGCAGAAGAGCAACCCGACGCAATATGCGGGGCAGAGGTTCGTCCAGCGTCCGGCCCAGCATCTCGGGATCAAGAGCGGCCAGCGGCGGACCCGGGCCAAGACGTGCTTGCGGTATGGCAGCCACATCTTCTGCACAAAGGTACAAGAACTCCCGCGCCAGCGCGCGCGCCTCGTCCGAACCCAGAAGATCGCTCGCCCCCGTCAACCGGTCTATTCCGGCAACATCAAGCCCCTCTTCCAGAACCGGCAGGTGATAATCATGCGCCTTGAAAAACGCCTCTACCTCATCCGCCGGAGACAAGATGCGCGCCGCGGTTTCAGGCGGGGCCTCAAGATATCGCACCAGCGCTTCGGCGCCGAGGGATAGCCGTGCGCTGTCTTCGTTCAGGTTGCGGTGAAAACGCATTTGCCATGCCGGTTCGAGATCGTGCGTCTCGGCCAGAATCGAGGCCGCGGACCGGATGGATGTAACGGTCGAGATCACTTCGTGCAGCGCTTCTGCAAGTTGCGGATCGTTCGCCAGACGCTCGGTCAGCAACGTAACGGTTCGCTCCAGATCGCCGCGTTTGGCCTCGGTTGTGGCCAGCAATCTGGCCCAGCCCGGAAAGCGACCGGCGAATTCCTCGACGCGCTCAAGCTCCGGCAGGCCGTCGGTGCTGGACCGCTTGGATGCCTCGGCCTGATCGAGATCAGCCACCTGCTGCAACGCAGCAAGAAGCGTGCGATGTGCCCCTTCCCGCAGGGTCGCGGGATCAATCTGTAAAGCGTCGGCCAATCGGATCAGGGTTTTTCCACCGATCCGGCGCCGGTTATGCTCGATCAGATTGAGGTAGCTGGCCGAGATGCCCGCTTCCTGTGCCAGTTGCGCCTGCTTCAGCCCCATCGTCACCCGACGCTGTCGGATCCGGGTGCCGATCAGACTGGCTTCGCTCATGTTTTCGTCCTTTCCATCAAAGACCTGCAAACCCCGCTGCGGTCGGGTCAGCCGCGAAATTCCCGCCTGCGCTTCACAGGATCACCCGCATGACAGACCGGAAAACGTTGCATCCTTCTCAGGACCAATTCTGCGTTATTAAAGAAATTTACACAATTTCTGCGCTGCGCTGAAGAGAATTTTCACAAAAAAAGTCTTTTTGCCCGGGGTCTTGTTGATCGCTTTGCGAGCCGGGTCATAATCGAGCCACGCATCTTGGCGTATGGGCGTGATGAGGACGCGCCCGTTGGGAAATCCTTGGGAGGATATTGATGACAAAGAACAACCTCACACGTCGTGGGCTCATCAAGACGAGCGCTGTGGCTGGCGCGGGCGTCGCGCTGCCGACGATCTTCACCGCACAATCCGCAAGCGCATTCACCAACGAGCCATCTGGCGGTTCGGTGACACTGGGCTTCAACGTGCCCCAGTCCGGCCCCTACGCAGATGAGGGCGCGGACGAATTGCGCGCCTATGAGCTGGCGGTCGAGCACCTCAATGGCGAAGGCGACGGCGGTATGCTGAACACCTTCTCGTCCAAGGCGCTTCAGGGCAGCGGCATCCTCGGCAAGAAAGTCGAGTATGTCACCGGCGATACGCAGACCAAGTCGGATGCGGCACGCGCCTCGGCAAAGTCGATGATCGAAAAAGACGGTGCTATCATGATCACCGGCGGCTCGTCCTCGGGCGTTGCGGTGGCCGTGCAGGCGCTCTGCCAGGAGGCTGGCGTGATCTTCATGGCCGGTCTGACCCACTCGAACGACACAACCGGCAAGGACCGTAAAAGGAATGGCTTCCGCCACTTCTTCAACTCCTACATGTCCGGTGCCGCGCTTGCGCCGGTGCTGGGTGCAAACTACGGCACAGACCGCAAGGCATACCACCTGACGGCGGACTACAACTGGGGCTACACAACAGAGGAAGCGGTTCGCTCTTCTACTGAAGCGATGGGTTGGGAAACTGTAGGTACAGTTCTCACACCGCTCACACAGACCGACTTCAGCTCCTACATCGCACCGGTTCTGCAATCGGATGCCGACGTTCTGGTCCTGAACCACTATGGCGGGAACATGGTCAACTCGCTGACCAACGCGGTGCAGTTCGGCCTGCGTGATCGCGAAGTGTACGGCAAGAACTTCGAAACCGTCGTGCCGCTCTATTCACGTCTGATCGCACAGGTGGCCGGTGATAACGTGAAGGGTATCTTCGGCTCCACGAACTGGCACTGGTCGCTTCAGGATGAAGGCTCCAAAGCGTTCGTCAAATCCTTCGGCACGAAGTACCAGCGTCCGCCGAGCCAGGCCGCGCATACATGTTATGTGCAGGCCCTGCTCTATGCGGACGCGGTGGAACGCGCCGGTTCGTTCAACCCTTGTGCGGTGGTCGAGGCTCTGGAAGGCTTCGAATTCGACGGCATGGGCAACGGTCCGACGCTCTATCGCGCCGAGGATCACCAGTGCTTCAAGGACGTCCTTGTCGTGAAAGGGAAAGAAAACCCGGACGGCGACTTCGACCTTCTGGAGATCGTCGAGGTGACGCCGGTCGAGCAGGTGACCTACGAGCCCGACCATCCACAGATGGGCGGCGCAGAAGCACAGCTGGGCGACTGTAACCCGGGCGCCTAAGCGTCTGACGCAAAGACCCGGCGCGGGCCGCTACTCGGTTGGCCCGCGCCCCGTTCCCGTTCCCACGTTTTGCACGGTGTTTCCAACCCAGAGGGGCTGAACGATGGAAGCCATCATTCTTCAAATTTTAAACGGCCTGGATAAGGGTTCGGCTTATGCGCTGATTGCGCTCGGTCTGACGCTGATCTTTGGCACGCTCGGTGTGGTCAATTTTGCGCATGGCGCGCTGTTTATGATCGGGGCGTTCTGCGCCGTGACGCTGAACCGCATTCTCACCTTGTCGCATCCCGTAATCGACGAGACCCGCACCGACTTTCTGGGCAACCCGATGCAAGTCGACGTCCCCTATGTCTATGATATTTTTGGTCAGGCGACCGGAGATGTGATCATCGATTGGTCGGTGCCTCTGGCGATCCTGTTCACGATCCCGGTCATGATCCTGATCGGAATTGTCATGGAGCGCGGGCTGATCAAGCACTTCTACAAGCGGCCCCATGCCGATCAGATCCTTGTGCCCTTTGGCCTCGCCGTGAAGTATTTCTACGGCGCCAACCCGATCCCCACACCGGCACCGGATGCCATCCGCGGCTCCCTCGATATGGGCGTGATTTTGGGATTTGAAGCCGGACAGATCATCTATCCGTACTGGCGCATTATCTACTTCATGTTTGCCGCTCTTGTGATCGGTGCGGTCTTTGCCTTCCTGCAATTCACCACCTTCGGCATGGTTGTCCGTGCCGGTATGGCGGATCGGGAAACAGTGGGCCTGCTGGGCATCAATATCGACCGTCGCTTCACCATAATGTTCGGTCTCGCTGCCGCGGTCGCGGGACTTGCCGGCGTGATGTATGCCCCAATTACCTCGCCAAACTACCACATGGGCATGGACTTCCTCGTGCTCAGTTTCGTGGTGGTAGTCGTGGGCGGCATGGGCTCACTGCCAGGCGCGGTTCTGGCAGGGTTCGTACTGGGCATTCTCGAAAGCTTTGCCTCGATGCGCGAAGTGCTCGAAATCCTGCCGGGCCTGAACCAGATCATCATCTTCCTGGTGGCGATCATCATTCTGCTCACCCGTCCGAGGGGGTTGATGGGCCGCAAAGGCGTGATGGAGGACTAATCGATGCTGGGTTTGGATAAAAAAGACTTTCGTCTTCTCATCGTCGTCATGGCGCTGACCATGTTTGCGCCCTTCTTCCTGAACCCTTTCCCGGAAGGCTCAGGGCTGGCGCAGTTCAATGCGGGATACCCGGATCTGATGCAGCGTTTCGTGATCTTCGGGATCTTCGCCATCGGGTTCAACATCCTCTTCGGCCTGACCGGCTATCTCAGCTTCGGTCACGCGGCCTTCCTTGGCGTGGGCTCCTATGGTGCGATGTGGATGATGAAGCTGGTGACGCTCAACGTCATTCCCGCAATCATCATGGCGGTGATCGTGGCGGGCATCTTTGCCGTCATGGTGGGCTACGTCTCGCTGCGTCGGTCAGGCATCTACTTCTCGATCCTGACACTGGCCTTCGCGCAGATGTCCTATGCCCTGGCCTACTCAGTGTTGACGCCCATCACAGGTGGCGAGACGGGCCTGCAAATCAAGCCAACCGATCGACCCATCCTGTCCAATCTTCAGGAGGGCGAAATCGGCCGCGCCAATCTTTTCGGGTTGGATATGCGCACCAGCTTCGAGCTGAATGCCGGCGACTGGCTCTTCACCTTCAACACCGGTTACTACATCGCAGCGGTCATTATGCTGATCGCCTTCTACGTCTCGATCCGCATCTTCCGCTCCCCTTTCGGGACGATGTTGCGCGCGGTGAAATCGAACCAGACGCGGATGTACTATACCGGCCTGAATGCCCGTCCCTACACGTTGGCCGCCTTCGTGATTTCCGGCATGTATGCCGGTCTGGCCGGTGGATTGCTGGTGGCGATGGACACGCAGGTGGGTCCGGAGCGGATGTTCTGGACCGCCTCGGGCGAGGTTGTTCTGATGACCATTCTAGGTGGTGTCGGCACCCTCATCGGCCCGGTTCTGGGCGCGGGTGCGAGCAAGTACATGGAAAACTTCCTGTCGAAGATCAACAAGGACATTCTGCATGAATGGTTTGCCATTATGCCGGACGGCATTGAGGATTTCCTTGTCGCCATTGTCTATCCGTTCGTGGGCAAAGGCTGGCACCTGACGCTCGGCATTATCTTCATGGCGGTGGTCATCTTCCTGCCCGGCGGTCTGGTCGAGGGTGGACAGCGGATTGCACGGCTCTTCGGACGCAAGAAAGCGTCCGAGGATGAAACCCGCGGCAAAACCACGCCTGCAGAGTAAAGGAGCGCAAGATGGGAATTCTTGAAGTCAAGAACGTCAACAAGCGTTTCGGCGGCCTTCAGGCGCTTGGAGATGTGAACCTGAGCGCGGCGGAAAACACCGTCCACGCGAGCATCGGACCCAACGGCGCGGGCAAATCGACCCTGCTAATCTGCCTGATTGGCAAGCTCATACCGGATACCGGCTCGGTCATGTTTGATGGCCAGTCGGTTCTGGGACGGCAACCCTACCAGATCAATCAGATGGGCATCAGCCGCGTGTTCCAGACGCCCGAAATCTTCGGTGAGCTGAGCGTCCTGGAAAACATGATGATCCCGATTTTCGCCAAGCGGGATGGCGCCTTCCGCCTCCATGCGATCGAAAACACCTATAGCGAGAGCGATATTGTGGGTCAGGCGGAAACCATGCTTGAAAGTCTCGGCATGGCCGACAAGCGCCATGACAATGCGGCCGCGATGAGCCGGGGCGACAAACGGCGGTTGGAGATCGGGATGTGCCTGGCCCAGGAGCCGCGATTGCTCCTGCTCGATGAGCCCACGGCGGGCATGGCGCGTGCCGATACCAACAACACGATCGACCTGCTCAAACAGATCAAGGACGAACGCGACATTACGATCGCGATCATCGAACACGATATGCACGTGGTGTTCAGCCTTGCGGAGCGGATCACGGTTCTGGCTCAGGGCACACCGCTTGTCGAAGACACGCCAGAAAACATCAAGGGCCATCCCAAGGTGCGCGAAGCGTATCTGGGTGAAGCGGCTTAAACGGGGAGCAAACGATGAACGTCAAACCCGATTTTTCCAAAGGCAAGAACTATGCCGAAACCGCCCCCGCCTTTCTGTCGGTCTGGGGCATGCAGAGCTATTACGGTGAAAGCTACATTGTGCAGGATATCTCCTTCAACGTTCATGAAGGCGAGATTCTGGCGCTGCTGGGCCGCAACGGAGCCGGGAAGACCACCACGCTGCGCTCGATCGCCCGGATGGATAACCCGCAGGTCAATCACGGCGAGATCTGGCTTGACCACCAGCCTTTGCACAAGATGACCAGCTATCAGGCGGCGACGGCGGGGATCGGTCTGGTGCCGGAAGATCGCCGGATCATTCCGGGCCTGACGGTTGAAGAAAACCTGCAGCTTGCTCAAATTGCGCCGCCGGTTGGCTGGTCGCTTGAACGGCTTTACGATCTCTTCCCAAGGCTGGCCGAACGGCGCAAGCAGGAAGGCGTGACGCTTTCAGGCGGAGAGCAACAGATGCTGGCCGTTGCCCGCGCGCTGGCGCGTGACATCAAGGTGCTGTTGCTGGATGAACCTTACGAGGGGCTCGCTCCCGTGATCGTGGACGAGATCGAAAAAACCCTCAGGGTTATCAAGGAACAGGGGATCACGACAATTCTGGTGGAACAGAATGCGATCCGGGCGCTGGAACTGGCGGACCGGTCGATCATCCTCGATACCGGCAGCATCGTCTTCGATGGCTCAGCGGCAGAAGTGCTGGACAACGAAGAACTGCGCTCCGAGTATCTGGCCATTTGATTCAGATCACGTCATTCTGATCCTGCGGGCGCTACACCCGCATCATGTGCAGCGTTGCGGCGCACAGAACGGGTATGCCGCGACCTACACCGCCCGAATAACAGCGCATGAGAGGGAGGAACCATGCCTGACACCTTCGCCCCCGACAGCGATTTCGCCACCAAAGCGCATATTGATGCCGCCAGATACGACGAGATGTACGCCGCCTCGATGACCGATCCAGAGGCATTCTGGGCCGAACAGGGACAGCGGATCGACTGGATCAAGCCTTACACGAAGGTCAAGGATGTCGACTACAGCTTCGGCAATGTCTCCATCAAATGGTTCGAAGACGGAACGCTCAACGTCTCCTCCAACTGCATCGACCGGCATCTGGCGACGCGTGGCGATCAGACCGCGATCATCTGGGAACCGGACGATCCGAACGAACCGGCGCAGCACATCACCTACAAGGAACTCCACGCCAAGACCTGCAAGATGGCCAATGTGCTCAAATCGCTGGGCGTGGGGCGCGGGGATCGTGTGGTGCTCTATCTGCCGATGATCCCGGAAGCGGCCTATGCCATGCTGGCCTGCACCCGGATCGGCGCAATTCACTCCATTGTCTTTGCAGGATTTTCACCGGACGCGCTCGGCGCGCGCGTGAATGGCTGCGACGCCAAGGTCGTCATTACCGCCGATACCGCTCCGCGCGGCGGACGCGCGACGAAGCTCAAAGACAACGTCAATCAGGCGCTTCTGAATGATTATGACGAGGTGAAGTGCCTCGTCGTCAAGCGCACCGGCGATCAGATCGCCTGGCGCGACGGCCTTGATTACTGGCTGCACGAAGAAGAGGCCAAGGTAGGCGATGATTGCGCGCCTGAAGAGATGGGCGCCGAAGACCCGCTCTTCATCCTCTACACATCCGGCAGCACAGGACAGCCCAAGGGCGTGGTGCATACGACGGGCGGGTATCTGGTCTACGCCGCCATGACCCACGAGATCACCTTCGATTACCATGATGGCGACATTTACTGGTGCACGGCAGATGTGGGCTGGGTCACGGGCCACAGCTATATTGTGTATGGCCCGCTCGCCAATGGCGCGACAACGCTTATGTTCGAGGGCGTGCCCACTTACCCGGATGCCAGCCGGTTCTGGCAAGTCTGCGAAAAACACAAGGTGAACCAGTTCTACACCGCGCCCACGGCGATCCGTGCGCTGATGGGTCAGGGCAATGATTACGTCACGAAATGTGATCTGTCCGCGCTTCGGCTCCTGGGCACGGTGGGCGAGCCGATCAATCCGGAAGCCTGGACCTGGTATAACGACATTGTGGGCGGCGGGCGCTGCCCCATCGTGGATACGTGGTGGCAGACCGAAACCGGCGGCCACCTGATGACCCCCCTGCCCGGCGCGCATGCGACCAAGCCCGGGGCCGCCATGAAGCCGTTTTTCGGCGTCAAACCTGTCGTGCTTGAACCGGCCTCCGGGGAGCGGATCGACGGTAATGGCGTCGAAGGTGTGCTGTGTATCGAGGACAGCTGGCCCGGTCAGATGCGGACCGTCTGGGGTGATCATGGACGCTTCATGAAAACCTACTTCTCGGATTACAAAGGCTATTACTTCACCGGCGACGGCTGCCGTCGGGACGAGGATGGCGATTACTGGATCACCGGGCGCGTCGACGACGTGATCAACGTCTCGGGTCACCGGATGGGGACAGCAGAGGTCGAAAGCGCTCTCGTCGCGCATTCCAAAGTCTCCGAAGCCGCCGTGGTGGGCTACCCCCACGACATCAAGGGCCAGGGCATCTATTGCTACGTCACGCTGATGGCGGGCGAAGAACCCACAGAGGAGCTGCGCAAGGAATTGCGGACATGGGTAAGGCAGGAGATCGGCCCGATCGCCTCCCCTGATCTGATCCAATGGGCCCCGGGCCTGCCCAAGACACGGTCGGGCAAGATCATGCGCCGTATCCTGCGCAAGATCGCCGAGAACGATTACGGCGCGCTTGGGGATACCTCCACGCTGGCAGAGCCAGCGGTGGTCGACGATCTGATCGACAACCGGATGAACAGATAAAGCACAGCGCGGGGCCTCGGCCCCGCGACCTCGGCCACCCAATGACAATCGACGCAGATAAGGTCACGCCGTTTGCCCTTGTCGCGGGATGTGCGCGGTCAATCGGTTCGGACCAGCGCGCCCGCGAAAAGCCCTGGCTCAGATCCTAGGGTTCAACCGAAACAGGATACGCGTGGCGAGAGTCTTGAACGACCGCTTCGCGGACTTTGCTGCCGTTGGTCATTTTCATTCAAAAGCTGCTCTCGGTAACTAAGCGGAACTTTCGCAAATCTACCGGGTCAAAGAAAATGATATAATATGGGCCAGAAAACGTTTCACATACAGGTCTCCCTGTACCTCACTCCGAGGATCACGCCCGATACTTGGCAAGTTCATTCCAAACCAATTCAACTGCGGCAGACGTGTTCTGCGACTTGCGCGCTGCGCAAATATTCCATGTAAGGTTCTGCCTCATCAATACAGATTTCACTCTCTTTGCTTGGATTAATTCTGCGAATGTGTCCGGCATTCCTCCAACGATAAAATCAGGTTCCGTTAACAGTCCGGTCAGGAGGTTGTAGTCGTCGCATTCGATACGCGGTTGCACATTTACCTTTTCGATGGCCTCGGCGCCGCCACCAAGTGCCTTCGTCAAGGCAGCTTTCCAGTGTTTGTGGAGATGCGGGGATGCAAAGGGAAAATCAAATATGCCTGCCATGGTTTGCGGGCCGCGCTGGTGAATCTCATGATCTCGATGAGCAACGAACTGGATAGTTTGCTTCTCCATCACCATGATCTCGACATCTTCGGCTTCAGGTGTGTAGGTCAAATCACCCAGGAACACGTCGAACTCTCCCGCCTGCAACAAGTCGAGAGGACGCGCGTAGGCGCTCACCAGAATTCGCAAGCGCAGGTCAGGCATCGACTGTCGCACAGCACGCAAGACGGGCAGGATCAAAGTTCTTGTGGTCAGCGGCCCGCAACCAATCAGCAATGTGCCCGGCCCGGTTTCACGCAGGCCAGAAACACGGGTCGCGTAGCGGTCCAGATCCTCGCGCAGTGCCTGAGCGATGGGTAAGAATTCCTGTCCCGCGCGTGTCAACGTGCTGCTGTTGCGGCTGCGGTGGAACAAGACAAGTCCCGTGTGGTCCTCAGCCTGCCCGACATAGCGGGACAGAGACGCATTAGAGACCCCCATCGCGCGAGCAGCGTTTTGGAAACTGCCGGATTCAGCCAGCGCAAGAAAGGCGGTCAGAGCGTTTTCGTTCAACATACGGTCAATTTCATTTCAGGTTTCGTCTTTTAGATTTCACAATATGAAATCATGGTAAAGCGCTGTTGCGGCACAAAACTAACAATCGCTATCCCTGATGGACCCTTCGATTTTTCCAACATCGAGATCCTTTAATACGTCCACAGAGGTAACAATGTTCATACTCCGACCCATTGCGGTTTCCGCCACGCTGGCCACGGCGACGGTCTGTACTATGCCGGCGTCGGCCGAAGCCGACCAGCCCAACATCCTTGTCATCATGGCCGACGATGTCGGTTGGGCCAGTCTTGGCAGCTATCATCAGGGTGTGAAAAGCATCCAAACCCCTAATCTCGACCAGCTGGCCGCCGACGGTATGCGTCTGACGGACTATTATGCGCAGCCAAGCTGTACTGCGGGACGATCCGCCTTTATCACCGGACATTTGCCGATCCGCTCCGGAATGCACACGGTTGGCCTGCCCGGAGATCCTGAAAAAGGTCTGAACGAGAATGATCCGACCCTTGCCATCATGCTGAAATCTCTGGGCTACACCACCGGGCAGTTCGGCAAGAACCATTTGGGGGATATGAACAAATTCCTACCCACGGTGAAGGGCTTTGATGAATACTGGGGCTGGCTCTATCATCTGAACGCGATGGAATACACGTCCGACCCGGATTGGCCAAAAGATCAGAAATTCAACGACACGTTTGGCCCTCGGAACATCATTCACGCCTATGCCACGGATACGGTCGATGAAACTGTGGACCCACGCTGGGGTCTGGTTGGCAAGCAACGTATCATCGACGATGGCCCGGCCCCGCCTGAACGGCAAAAGACGCTGGATGACGAGGTGACAGCCCATACGCTGGACTTCATCAACCGCGCGGTCGACAGCGATACGCCGTTCTTTGTCTGGATGGCCCCGGCGCGCGCGCATGTCTGGACGCATTTGAGCCCGGAATACGAGGCCATGCTGGGCGACGGGCGCGGTTTGCAGGATGTCGTGATGAAAGAGCTTGACGACAACGTCGGCAAAGTCATGGCGTGGTTGGACGAGTTGGGCGTCTCGGATAACACGATTGTCGTCTTTACGTCTGACAACGGTCCCGAAACCATGACCTGGCCGGATGGTGGAACAACACCGTTCCATGGCGAAAAGGGCACAACTTGGGAAGGCGGCTTCCGTGTTCCCGCCATCATTCGCTGGCCCGGAAAGGTCCCGGCCGGAACCGTCACCAACGGTATTTTTGCCGGTCTTGACTGGATGCCCACCCTTGTTGCTGCTGCCGGAGGGCCTGACGATCTGACCGGATCATTGCTTGAGGGCTACGAGGGCTATCAGATGCATCTGGATGGTTACAATCAGCTGTCTTTCCTGACCGGTGAGGGCGAGAGTAACCGGGACGAAATCATCTACTACGAAGGACCTGACCTACAAGCCGTACGTCATGGTGACTGGAAAGCACATTTCACGATCCAAAGCGAAGGTTGGGCCGGCCCCAAAGAAGAACTGAACGCTCCCCTGCTGTTCAACCTGCGCCGCGATCCCTACGAAAAAGCAGCCGAGGAGTCAGGGATGTATACACGGTGGATGGGCAACAAGATGTGGGCATTCGGACCTGCTGCCAAAATCGTCCAAAACCACCTGTCTACGTTCAAGGAATATCCTCCACGGGGATCGGATGTAACCAACCAGGGCCATGTCGAAGAGCAAATTTCGACCGAAGGCGGGATGTCGCAGTAGAATTAAATATACGGGAGGCATCAATCGTTGCCTCCCGATCCCTGCAAAAATTTGCACGAAAACCCCTGCTGATGAGGGTCCGTTTTAACATCTGAACTTGTCATTTGGACCCTGCGCAGCATCGGTCAAAGTGGGCTCAAAGCCGTCGTTCGCTGCTCGTGAGCATCTGTTTTCGCAGCGTTTTGAAGTCTATCTGTTCTGACACTTGCCATCGCATCCGCCGGACCCCAATGCAGGTGTTCAAGGCAAGGCGTCGTTCCTGGTTTGACGAAAACCCCAAGACTGACACCCACGAAAATAGGAACACCGGGCTCTCAGTATTTGGGTTGCCCGAACAAGGTTCGCACTCAAGCCTTATTGTTAAAACAAGTGCTCCAAAATGTACCAGCCTTGAGAATTTCATTCCTAAAGCGCGTGTTGACATCGTCCCCGGCCATCTGGCTTTGCAGACTGGCTGAGCGTGAAAGGACCGGGTGATGCTACTGGAGTACTTTGAAACGGGCTTTGAGCCTCGAACACTGCACATATTGGCAGGTTTGTTGCTGGGGCTCGCTTTTGGGGTTGCCGCACAGATTTCGCGATTTTGCCTCCGGCGCGCGGTTGCGGGCGCGCCCGGTGAGCGTGGATCTGCCGCCGCTGTTTGGCTGACGGCGCTGACGTCAGCTGTCCTGGGGGTGGCGTTTGCCTCATCCGCGGGGTTCATGGATCTGGGCGCGCACAGGCTGCTGAGTTCCGAGCTGCCCGTGGTCGCGATTGCCCTCGGCGGGCTGAGCTTCGGCGTTGGTATGGTTTTGACGAGAGGCTGCGCGTCGCGATTGACGGTGCTTTCGGCCACCGGGAACCTTCGCGCAATCGTCGTTCTCATCGTGCTAGCCATAACGGCGCACGCAACAATGAAGGGGATACTGGCCCCTGTGCGAACGTCGGTTGGATCGTTGAGTGTGGACCTTCCAATCGGGTCGATTTTCGCATCACCTTTCGTGTTGGCCTTGATCTCGGCCGCGCTTGCCGGGCTCACAGCTCTGGCTGTTTGGCAGGTCCGTCCGCGGGCTTTGGATATCTCTCTGGGCGTGCTGATCGGCGGTGTTGCGGTGGCGGGATGGGTTCTGACCAGCACGCTGCTTTTTGATGATTTCGATCCGCTTCCTTTGCAAACGGCTGCGTTTATTCAGCCCTGGAGTGACACCCTTTTCTGGACCATTGCCTCGTCGGCGGTTCCGGCCGGGTTCGGTGTTGGTTTTGTGGCCGGTGTGCTCGTTGGCGGCTTCATGAGTGCGGCAGCGCGCGGTGAGCTTCAGCTGCAAACGTTCGACACGCCAAAGCAAACGGCGACCTACCTTTTGGGCGGCGCGCTGATGGGGACAGGTGGCGTGCTGGCGGGCGGTTGCACGATCGGCGCGGGCTTGTCGGGGGTCGCAACAGGCAGCGTCGCGGCGATCCTGGCGCTTGGCTGTATCGTGGTGGGCGCATGGGCTGCCAGCACGACCTTTGGGAAGGCTGAACTGTCCACTGCACCGGCTTGACCCCTCGTCTGCCCGTTCTGTGAGGGAGAGAGGGCAAACGGCACGCGGTTTACTGACGATTTGAGTGTGTTCCGGCCTGTGTCGTAGAGAATGCGGGGCCGCCACCCCGACTGACGGAGCCCTGACCGCGCGTTTCCCGGTCGAGGGCGGGCGCTTGCCTCTGTCGCCTTGATGTATTCAAGTGCGGGACGATGAACCCCTCTCAAGATCCGATGTCGAACCGACATGCCCCGTTGCCCCTTTTGGTCGTGGCACAGGCCGTGATCAGCGCGGCGTCTTTGGTGGTTGAGATCGTGGCCGGGCGGATGCTGGCCCCTCATGTCGGCATGTCGCTTTATACGTGGACAGCGGTCATCGCTGTTGTCCTGGCGGGCTTTTCGGCGGGCCATTGGTGGGGCGGGCGACTGGCCGAGAAACCTACGGCGCAATCGCTGAACTGGACGGGCGGTGCCCTGATTGCCGCCGCGGTCACGACATCGGGCACGGTTCTGTTGCTTCCAATGTTTGCCAACCCGGTGCTGTCCGCCTCGCCCGATCCTGTCTGGGGGACGACCGCCTTGACCCTGCTTGTATTCTTCCTGCCCTCGTTTTTTGCAGGAACGCCTGCACCCGTCCTGGCGAAGATCGCTGTCACCACGGCAGAGCGCACCGGACCCGCGCTTGGAGCGATGTTCGCCGCAGGCGCGATTGGAGCGATCGCTGGCACCTTGCTGGCGGGTTTTCTGTTTATCTCCTGGCTCGGCTCAACGCTCACGCTTTTCGTGGTTACGGTGATCTATTTCGCCTGCGCTGCGCTGTTTTTCTGGCTTGGCGGATTGCCTTGGTCGCGCGCAAGCCTGACGGGTCTGCTGGTTTTGCCTGTCACGCTGATGGCGCTTGCGAGCCCGTCGCCCTGCGACCGGGAAAGCCGATACTTTTGCCTCAGAGTGGACGACCTGTCTGCCGATCCCTCGCAGCCGGTGCATCTGATGGTCATTGATCATTTGGCGCACGGGATCAGCGCGCGCGACCTGCCTGAGGTTCAGTTCACCAAGCATACGGCCATGTTGGACCATCTCGCGCAGCTGAGGTCGCAACGCGCGGACTTCGCCAGTTTTCATATTGGCGGCGGAAACTACGCCATCCCCCGCGCGTTTGCGTTCCGTGAGACGGGCCCGATCACCGTGGCCGAGATTGATCCTGCCGTGACTGAGATGGCGGAGGCGTCCTTCTGGTTCGACCCGGCCACGGCCACCGTCCTGCATGAAGATGGCCGCCGCGCCCTGCTGACACGACCAGAGACGGCCTATGACATCGTGATCGGGGATGCGTTCACAGATGTGGTTGTGCCCGTTCACCTTGTGACGCGGGAGTTCTTCCAGTTGGTGGCGGATCGGTTAACGCCGGACGGCAGCTTCTTGATGAATGTGATTGATTACGAGGATCGCCTTGGTGCGGTCGCGTCGATCACGGCAACGATGCAGACGGTGTTTCCGGTGGTCGAGGTCTGGACGGAGTTTTCGCAGCCTGTACCGGGGCAGCGCATGGTTTTTGTCGTGGTGGCCGGCGCGTCGCGGACGGGTGTTGATGAGTTCTCGGTCCCCGCGCCGGATCTGACGCGTTTTGGGGCGCTTGCGGACGCACAGGTGATGCAAATGGTGGCCGCGCACGGCCAGGTTCTGACCGATGATTATGCGCCGATTGATCGGTTGATCGGCCGGTCGGATTGATGGAGCGTTTGCTTGTCGGGACGTCCCGCCTCACTCGGCCGGCGCAAAGCCTGCAATGAGCTGCCGCAACCCGAAGGCGGCCCCGGCGAAGATTGCCATAAAGGCCACCGGCGCGCTGTAGGCCAACACTGAGAATGCCGAGATCCCCTGTCCAACACTACATCCGACGGAAAGAACAGCCCCCGGTCCCATCAGCGCCGCCCCCGCGATCTGGCGCTTAAGCTCGCGCGGATCCTCGCAGGCCTCCCAGCGAAAATGCCCCTTCGAGTAGGAGCCCAACGCGGCGCCGATCACGACACCCATGACCGATCCCACACTGAACGAGAGCGCGTTGCCGGAGGCCGTCATGGAGTAGAAAATCGTGTCTCCCACGGACGCGGCAAAAGTATGGGTTTCAATCGGTTCCGCCTCAAACCCGGTTGTTGCGATCCAATAGGTGCCAACCCAACCGGAGAAAATCGCAAGACCGACGACGACCCCCCAGAAGATATGACTCAAGGACCTGCGCATCTCTCGGCTTGAGAGGGCGACAGCAAGAAGAAGCGCGCCAAACAGCAGCCCTGTGATCGCAGGCGACACGCCAAAGCTTGTCTCTGCAAGCTGGCCAAACCCTTGCGGGCGTGATGCACCTTCCTCGACCGGGAAGAGCCAGACGCGCGTATGCGCAAGCGGTCCGGACATGACGAAATAGGCCGACAGCCCCATAACGATAACGATCAGAAACGACCTCAGGTCACCGCCGCCCAGACGCGCCAGAGCGCCGTAGCCACAATTGCCGCTGAGTGCCATGCCGTAGCCGAAGATCAGGCCACCGATCACGGTCCCAAGCGGGTTCCAGACCCGATCAAGATAGGCTGTCTGAGTGCCGTCGAGGCCCCCCCACGCCAAAGCGGCCTGCGTTCCGACAATGGCCGTCGCGATCGCGATCGCCCACATGCGCATGCGCCGATCGTCTGACCCATAAAGCAGGTCTTCGATGGCACCGAGCGTGCAAAAGCGGCCAATTCGGGCCGCCAAGCCCAAAGCGATCCCCCCGAGCAGGCCGATCAGAGCGGCCGCGTTGGCCTCTCCCACGTGTTCCAGCATACCGGTGTTTCCCTCCAACCACCGAAAGCCGGCCAGATATCTGGTCAGTCTTCCCTACAGAACATCTCGTAGACAACCTCCATGATTTTCTTTGGACGGTCATCTGTCAAGCTGTAGTATATCGCCTTGCCGTCGCGGCGCGGTGTCACCAGACCTTCGAGCCTGAGACGGGACAATTGTTGCGAGACGGCCGCCTGGCGCGCTGACAAGAGATCTTCGAGCTCTGTCACGGACTTCTCACCGGAGGCCAGATGGCACAAGATCATCAGGCGGCCTTCGTGGCTGATGGCCTTCAGGAAGTTGGACGCGTTTTGCGCGTTGCGCATCATCTTCTCCATATCCTCAGCGCACATATTGGGGTCAAAGACCGGCAAGCGCGGTGCGGTTTGAATGTCTGATGTCGCTTCCAAAGTCATATCGGTCAGCCCGTGTTTCCCACTGGAATATTGGCGCGTTCGAACAGAACGGAAAGGTGCCACCAAAAGAAGTCTTCGCCAGGATATCCTTCGATGCGTCCGACCTCTTCGCCGTCTTCAACCAAGATAAAGGTAGGCGTGTAGTGCACACGCTTCTTGAGGACGACGTCAGGTTTTTCGTGGTGCAGATCATACCGCTTCAACGGCGCCGTCTTACCCTCGGGAGTTTTGGGGTAGATATGCGATATCTCTTCATCCCATTGGCTACACCAATAACATCCCTGCTCTTCGGCCATAAGCAGTAAAGTCTCCGCCGAAACCGGTAGCGGCAGCCATAAAATAACTGAAATCGCGAGCGCACTGATCCGCAAGATTGATCACCCGAATTGACGTTTTGCTATGTCTCATCATAATCTAATATTTGAATACTTCAAGAATTGACGGTGGATTCACAGATGTTTGATGTGACTCTCTACGGCGCTTTGGTCGCAGGTCTGCTGTCGTTCTTATCGCCCTGCATTCTGCCGATCGTGCCTTTTTACCTGAGTTATCTGGCAGGGGTTGGCATGAACCAGATCTCGTCCGAAGCAGAGATTTCGAGCGCTGTGCGCTGGCGCGCGTTTCTGGCGGCGATATGCTTTTCACTGGGTGTCATCACGGTGTTCATGGGTCTGGGTGCAACGGCGACCGTCTTTGGGCAGATGGTCCGGGAGTATTTCGACATCCTGCGATGGGCTGCGGCGGCTCTCATCATCGCAATGGGGCTGCACTTTCTCGGGGTGGTTCGTATCGGCTTTCTGTACCGCCAGTTTCGCGCCGATGCCGGGGATACAAGCAAAGTGCGCCTGGTTGGCGCATATGTCATCGGTTTAGCTATTGCTATTGGATGGACACCGAGCGTGGGCCCGGTGATGGCGGCGATCCTGTTCACGGCTGCCGGTCAGGACACTGCGAGCCAGGGCGCAGGACTGCTTTTTATATATGGAGTCGGGATGACCCTGCCCTTTGTCCTCGCGGCGCTGTTCATCGGGCCGTTTATGCAGTGGATGTCCGGGTTTCGGCGCCATTTAGGGGTCATCGAGAAGCTGATGGGGATCCTGCTTGTTCTCTTCGGTGTGCTCATCGCGACCAATTCGATTAACATTATTGCCCAATGGATGCTGGAAAATGTCCCGTGGTTCAGCACTATTGGATAAGGGAGGCTACGGTATGAAACGAATGATCACCTTGATCACCGCATTGCTCTTGGGCGCTCACGCAATGGCTGCTGAGATCGGAGACGATGGCCTGCACAAGGCGTCCTGGATGCGCGACACGTTCAAGGATCTGACCGAAGATCTGGACGAAGCGAACGCCGAGGGCAAACGCCTGATGGTCATTATCGAGCAGCGCGGCTGCATCTATTGCAAGAAGATGCATGAGGAGGTTTTCGCGCGCCCTGAGATTGCGCAATACATCGAGGAAAACTTCTTTGTGGTGCAGATTAACATGTTCGGCGACATTGAGGTGACCGATTTCGACGGAACCGTTCTGGCCGAAAAGGACATGGTCAAAAGATGGGGCGCGTTGTTCACGCCCAATATCTATTTTTTCCCAGAGGAGGTGAGCGACAAGGCTGATGCCGCGCAGCTCGCTGTCGCGAACATGCCGGGGGCTTTTGAGGCAGGGACGACTTTCAGCATGCTGCGTTGGGTTGTTGAGAAGCGATACGAGGGAGAAGAGTCCTTTCAAAAGTACCACGCCCGACGTTTGCAGGAAGAGAGTTAAGCTGCAGGCGCGAAGTAAAGTTACGAAAAATGCTGCGAATGCGAACAAATATAAGAATTCACTTAATTGAATTTGTTGTTGCGTAAATTGCAGAGTGCACGTTAACCTGTCGTTAGGGAACCCACCGGAATCGGCAGGAGAGGACGCATGAAATACGCATTGGGAGCGGTTGCAATTACCGTTTTAGGAGCAGCGGCAGCCAGTGCTGAAGCGATAAAACCAGCAGAAGTTGAGTTTAAGGACGGTGTTGTTGACGTGTCCTTGACCGGGCAAGCCGGTGACCCGGTTGCGGGTCGGGCGGTGTTTGCAAACCGGAAACAGGGAAATTGTTTGGCGTGCCATATCAACGCAGACCTGTCGGAAGAATCGTTTCACGGTGAGGTCGGGCCGCCCATGGACGGTGTTGGAGAACGCTGGACTGAAGCGGAACTGCGCGGCATCGTGACAAATTCGAAGATGATGTTTGAAGGCACGATCATGCCCGCCTTCTACATCGACAGCGGCTATGAGCGCCCGCTGGAAGACTTTGCAGGGAAAACCATCCTGACCGCACAGCAAGTCGAGGATGTCGTCGCCTACCTTCTGACGCTCACAGAGTATTGAAATTCGAGAGATCCGAGGAGATCAAAATGAAACTATCACGGCGCTATGTACTGATGCTGAGCTCAGCCAGCGTTGCCGCGACGGCGATGGGGGCGATCCCCGCCTTTGCATCATTGACCGAAGACGAGATTGCCAAGCTAACGGGCGGGGCCGACATGGCGGAGGGCGGTGTCACGCTGACAGCCCCCGAGATTGCTGAAAACGGCAATACCGTTCCGATCGAAGTGAGCGCGCCCGGCGCGGTGGCAATTACGTTGTTTGCGGACGGGAACCCAGTTCCGAACGTGGCCACGTTCAACTTCGGTCCGCTGAGCGCGTCTCGTGCAGCGTCCACGCGCATTCGCCTCGCAGGCACGCAAAACGTCATTGCTATTGCGAAGATGGAAGATGGCTCGTTTCAAAAAGCGTCAGCCAACGTGAAAGTGACCATCGGCGGCTGCGGCGGCTGACCTAAGGACGAGGAGAATTATCATGGCAAAAGGTGTGAAACCCCGCGTTAAGGTCCCCAAAACGGCGGCGGCTGGCGAAAAGATCACGATCAAATGTCTGATCAGTCACAAAATGGAAAGCGGACAGCGCAAAGACGATGATGGCAACGTTATCCCACGGTCGATCATCAACCGCTTCACGGCTGATTTTAACGGCCAGAACGTGATCGATGTGGCGCTTGAACCCGCTATTTCGACAAATCCGTTCTTCGAGTTTGAAGCAATCGTACCGGAATCCGGGGAGTTTACCTTCACATGGTATGACGATGACGGGTCCGTCTACGACACAAGCAAGAAGATCGAAGTGTCTTAAACTGCACTTCTGATCTAGCCAGGGAGGAGAAAGATGAGCCTAGCTAAATGGATCACGGTCGCGGTGATGAGTGTATCAACTGCCGCGATCGCCCAAGATAGCAGTACGCTGACCATCGAGGGAGAGTCGATGGTGACGGAAACATCGGCACCTGCGCATGTCGAAAACCTCGATACGATTTATTCCGGCTGGCGGTTCCGATCATCGGAGACGCAGGCGCTTGAAACCGACGATTTTGACAACCCGGCCTTTGTCTTTGTGGATCAGGCAATAGACCTCTGGGACAAGGTCGAGGGCGCGGCGAACAAATCCTGTTCGTCTTGTCATGAAGGCGCCGAAGAGTTTGCCGGTTTGCGGGCGCAATTGCCGAGGGTCGAGGACGGTCAATTGGTCGCGATGGAAGATCTGATCAACGAGTGCCGGACGGAGCGTATGGAAGCCGAGCCCTGGAAGTGGTCCAAAGGCAACATGACGGCGATGACATCGTTGATTGGTTTGCAGTCGCGGGGCATGCCGGTCAACGTTGCGATCGACGGTGAGGCCGCGCCGTTCTGGGAGGCCGGTAAAGAGCTTTACTATACCCGGTTGGGACAGCTGGACCTGTCCTGTTCGAATTGCCACGAAAACAATTACGGCATGATGATCCGGGCCGACCATTTGAGCCAGGGCCAGATCAACGGGTCTCCAACTTACCGGTTGAAAAACGCCAAGATGAACTCGGTTCACGGGCGCTTCAAAGGCTGCATGAAAAACATTCGGGCCGAACCCTTTGCGGAAGGTGGGCCTGAGTTCAAAGCGCTCGAGCTGTATCTGGCCTCGCGCGGTCAGGGGCTTTCGGTGGAAACACCCTCGGTCCGAAACTGATTATACCAAGGACCCTGCGTCGTGTGGCGCGGGGTTTTTTAAGGCGCATAACATTCAAACATGCGCATATGTGATGAAAGAAACAAACTGATGATCTCGCGTCGTGATTTTCTTCAAGTGGGCATGGCAGCCTCTGCTCTGGGCGGTGCGTCGGGTTTTGGCAACTGGGCCAAGCTGGCCGCGCAACAGACACTGACGCAGGAGCAGTTGCTGGAATTCGACACATTCGGGAATGTGTCGCTGATCCATGTCACGGATATTCACGCGCAACTCCGACCGATTTTCTTCCGCGAGCCATCGGTAAATCTCGGTGTTGGCGAGAACAAGGGCGCGGTTCCCCATGTCACCGGCGCGGCCTTTCGCAAACTCTATGGGATAGAAGATGGCAGCCCCAGTCACTACGCCTTGAGCAGTGACGACTTTTCGTCATTGGCTCAGGGTTATGGTCGCGTTGGCGGACTCGACCGCGTGGCCACGATTGTGAAGGCCATGCGCGCCGATCGCCCCGATGCACTTTTGCTAGATGGCGGCGATACATGGCACGGGTCCTACACCTGCTATCACACGCAAGGCCAGGACATGGTCAATGTGATGAACGCGCTCCAACCCGACGCAATGACGTTCCACTGGGAATTCACGCTGGGGTCGGATCGCTTGGCCGAGCTCGTCGAAAGCCTCCCGTTCGCCGCGCTCGGCCAGAATATCTTCGATGCCGAGTGGGACGAACCAACCGAGCTCTTCCCGCCCTACAAGATGTTTGAACGTGGCGGCACCCTGGTGGCCGTCATCGGACAGGCTTTCCCTTACATGCCCATCGCCAATCCGGGATGGATGTTCCCGGAATATGCCTTCGGTATTCGTGATGAAAACATGCAGGCAATGGTCGATGAGGTGCGCGCCGCCGGGGCGGAATGCGTGGTTGTCCTGAGCCATAACGGGTTCGACGTAGACAAGAAGATGGCCACTGTCGTGAGCGGGATCGATGTGATCCTGTCCGGTCACACGCACGATGCTCTGCCAGAGCCTGTCTTGTCCGGCGAGACGATCATCGTTCCGTCCGGCTCAAATGGAAAATTCGTGAGCCGGGTGGATCTCGATATCCGGGATGGCCGCATGATGGGCTACCGCCACAAGCTGGTCCCGGTCTTTTCCGATGTGATCGAGCCAGACGCCGAGATGGCCGCCGTGATCGAGGCGGAGCGCGCGCCTTTTGAGGCAGAACTCTCTGAAGTGATCGGTCAGACGGACAGCCTTCTCTACCGCCGTGGCAACTTCAACGGCACGTGGGACGACCTGATCTGTGATGCGCTGATCTCTGAACGCGACGCGGACATTGCTCTTAGCCCGGGTGTGCGGTGGGGGCCGAGCCTGCTGCCGGGTCAGGATATCACGCGCGAAGACATCTGGAACGTCACGTCGATGTCCTATGGAAAGGCGTATCGCACCGAGTTCACCGGCGAGTTCCTGAAAATTGTTCTGGAAGACGTCGCCGATAACATCTTCAACCCCGATCCTTACTACCAGCAGGGCGGCGATATGGTCCGCACGGGTGGGCTTGGCTACAGCATTGATGTGAGCCAGCCGCAGGGCAGCCGGATCAGCAACATGAGCTTGCTGAAAACGGGCGAGGCGATCGACCCTTCAAAATCCTACGTCGTTGCCGGCTGGGCCAGTGTCAACGAAGGCACCGAAGGGCCGCAAATCTGGGACGTGGTGGAAAGCCATATTGCAAAGCTGGGCACCGTCACCGTCCAGCCGAACAACAGCGTCGAAGTCACCGGCGTGTAAAAAAAGAGAGAGACCATTCATGGACGATCTTTTCAAATCCAAGACCTCACGCCGCGCCTTCCTGCGTGGCAGTGCGGCAATTGCCGCAGGAGGCGTCGCCGGGGCAGCCTCGGCCGCTGGCCCTGATCCGCTGATTACTGAGCTGCAGGACTGGGCGTCCTACACCGGCGCAGGCGTGGACGAGACGCCCTATGGCATGCCCATTCGCTTTGAATCCCACGTCGTTCGCAGAAATGTGGAATGGCTGACGGCGTCGCCGATTTCGTCGATCAATTTCACGCCGATACATGCCCTTGATGGAACGATCACGCCACAGGGTTGCGCGTTTGAACGCCATCACTCCGGGGCGATCGAACTGACGAAAGAAGACTACCGGCTGATGATCAACGGTCTTGTCGATACGCCGCTTGTCTTCACCTACGACGATATCGAACGGTTCCCGCGGGAGAACCACGTCTATTTCTGCGAATGCGCGGCCAATACCGGGATGGAATGGGCTGGCGCCCAGCTCAATGGCGTGCAGTTCACGCACGGTATGATCCACAACATGGAATACACCGGCGTCCCGCTGCGAACGCTCCTGAAAGAGGCCGGCGCAGATATCTCATCCGCCAAATGGGTCTATGTCGAAGGGGCGGATGCCTCGTCAAACGGGCGCTCCATCCCGATGGAATCGGCGCTCGGTGACGTAATGGTCGCCTTCAAGGCCAATGGCGAAGCGCTCCGGATGGAGCATGGCTATCCGGTTCGGCTCGTTGTGCCGGGTTGGGAAGGCAATATGTGGGTCAAGTGGCTGCGCCGGATTGAAGTTGTCGACCGCGCCGTGGAGAGCCGCGAAGAGACCAGCAAGTACACGGATGTCTATGAAGACGGCACCGCGCGCAAATGGACATGGGTGATGGATGCGAAGTCCGTGATCACCTCCCCCAGCCCGCTGATGCCGATCACGCATGGTGCTGGCCCCTTGGTCATCTCCGGTCTTGCCTGGTCAGGACACGGTCAGATCACCCGGGTGGATGTGTCCAAAGATGGGGGCATCACCTGGGAGACCGCGCGTCTGGGCAAGCAGGGCGACACGAAGGCGCTGACACGGTTCTACCTCGATACGGTTTGGGATGGGGATCCGATGCTGCTGCAGGCGCGGGCCATGGATGACACGGGCTACGTCCAGCCGACCAAGGCGCAGCTACGCGAGAAACGCGGCGAGAATGCCGTCTATCACAACAATTGTATCCAGACCTGGTACGTGAACGCAGAAGGGATCGCCGAAAATGTCGAAGTCTCTTAACACCATTATCGTCCCAGCTCTCGGCGGAACGGCTTTATTGCTGGGTCTCGCCTACGGACTGGCCTCCCGGGATTACGGGGGGAGCCGTATTGACTCTCTTGAAACCCGGGTGGAGCAGCTGGATGCCCATGCCTCGAAAGCGGCATCGATCGCCAAGGAATCAGAGGCCATCGCCGCTGCCGCGAGTGAACGCGCGTCACAGCTCGAAACCCAGGTCGCGCTGGTACAGGCGGAGGCCAAGAAAAAGGCCACCAGCGGGGGAAACTCCTTGACAGAGCCAGCGCCAATCGCGGCCACGGCATACGGTTTGGGCCGCCCGGCGCACAAAGAAGAGATCGCGGCATGGGACGTGGATGTGCTGCCAAATGGTCAGGGCCTGCCGGAAGGCAGGGGTGATGTCTGGACCGGCGAAGAGGTCTTTGCCGATGGCTGTGCCAGCTGCCACGGGGATTTTGCGGAAGGGGTCGATAACTGGCCCGTGCTGGCGGGCGGTTTTGACACTCTGGCCAACGAGGATCCGGTCAAGACAGTGGGCAGCTATTGGCCCCATCTGTCGACGGTTTGGGACTATGTCCACCGCTCCATGCCGTTCGGCTATGCCGGTACTCTGAGTGCCGACGACACCTACGCCATTGTGGCCTACATCCTGTATTCAAATGATCTGGTGGACGATGACTTTGAGCTGAGTCACGAGAATTTTCTCGAAGTCGAGATGCACAATGCAGATGGCTTTGTGATCGATGACCGGCCGGACCTGGAATATTCTGAATGGCGCACGGAACCCTGTATGGAGAACTGCAAGGAGCAGGTGGAAGTCACCATGCGCTCTGTCTTCTTGGTCGAGACACCCGAGGAAGGCGGATCAAACTCGGTCATGAATGAAGCCACTCTTGATGAAGACCTTCCCGTTTTCACGTCAGGCCAGGACGATGCCGGCCTTTCGAACAGCGAGACGCGGACAGCATCCTCGGTCGAGAAGGTCAGCGAATGATCTGTCGTTGTCTGCTGGCAATACTGTTTTCAGGGCCTGTTCTGGCCTTTGCCAGTGACGAATACTCGACGGAAGAGATTATCGAGATTGCGCAGGATTTCGGCATTGATCCGGAACCTTTGTTGGTTTCAGGCGATGCCGATTATGGTGCGTATCTGAGCGGCGAATGCACCACGTGCCATCAGGCCAGCGGAGACTATGACGGGATACCGTCGATTACCCACTGGGAGGAGATCTACTTCAAGGTCGCGATGCACGAATACAAACTGAAGACCCGTGAAAACCCTGTCATGCAGATGGTTGCAGGGCGACTTGGGGACGAAGAGATCGCGGCGCTCGCGGCCTACTTCGCCCAGATAGAAGACTGACTTAGCGTCTAGGGAGGACAAAATGACACTGAACAGAAGAGTTTTTCTTGGAACGGCTGCAGCGGCAAGCGCTTCGCTCGCTGCTCCAATGGTCAAGGCGCAGGGCACGCCCCGTGTCGTCGTGATCGGCGGGGGTGCAGGAGGCGCGACAGCAGCCCGTTACATTGCCAAGGACAGTAACGGCGAGATCGACGTCACGTTAATCGAACCCACACGCACCTATTACACCTGCTTCTTTTCAAACCTTTACATTGGCGGGTTCAAGGAGATGAGCGATCTCGGCCACAGCTATGGTGGTCTCGCCACGAACGGTGTGAATGTCGTGCATGATTGGGCCGTCGGCGTTGATCGTGATGCCAAGACTGTCGCGCTCGCCGGGGGTGGGTCCGTGCCCTACGACAAGCTGATCTTGTCGCCCGGTATCGATTTTGTCGATGGGTCCGTGCCCGGCTGGGATTTGGCAGCGCAGAACGCAATGCCACACGCCTACAAGGCCGGATCGCAAACCGAGTTGTTGAAAGCGCAGCTCGAGTCCATGCCAGAGGGTGGTACCTTTGCCATGGTTGCGCCGCCCCACCCCTAAAGCTGCCCTCCCGGACCTTACGAGCGTGTGTCGATGGTGGCGCATTACCTCAAAGAGAATTATCCGACCGCCAAGATCATTGTGGCCGATCCGAAGCCAAAGTTTTCGAAAATGGGTCTCTTCCAGGAAGGCTGGGCCGATCACTATAACGGTATGATCGACTGG